>Ga0315280_10001503_pt1 | contig 39897 bp, 35 predicted proteins | sample YL17G06_40_MG_FD_203697 | JGI IMG/M metagenome (GOLD analysis project Ga0315280, IMG submission 203697) | Sediment microbial communities from Yellowstone Lake, YNP, Wyoming, USA - YL17G06_40 | ecosystem: Environmental > Aquatic > Freshwater > Lake > Sediment | place: USA: Wyoming | collected...
GATTTCGGGCTCTGCTACAGCCCTGAGTTCATAGCCCTCGGCAGCGTAATCAGAAACTTCCTGAACCCGGATTTCATCCTGATGGGACAGTCGGACAACCGTTCCGGGGAGATTCTCACGGGGATTTACAAGAAAGTATGCGATGACGACCCGCCCATTGCGAGGATGAGTTTCGTCAACGCGGAGCTGACGAAGCTGTTGGTGAACACCTTCGTGACGACGAAGATCACTTTTGCTAACACCGTTGCGCGAATATGTGAGCGCGTGCCTGGGGCAGACGCCGATGTGGTTTCATCCGCGCTGGGGCTGGACAAACGCATTGGACACAGGTATCTGAAAGGGGCGATAGGTTACGGCGGGCCCTGCTTCCCCAGGGATAACGCAGCTCTGGCCGCTTTCGCACGAAAGGTGGGCGCTGCAGCCGCGCTGGCTGAGACGACTGACAGGGTTAACCGCGAGCAAGTAGCGTACCTGGCCGAACTTGTGAAGGCGAAGCTCCCGCAGGGCGGCAAGGTGGGCATTCTCGGTCTTTCATACAAGCCCGACACCGATGTGGTAGAGGAATCGCAGGCCCTGCAACTGGCGGCTCTGCTGGCGAACCAGGCGATCCCTGTTTCGGTTTACGATCCCGCCGCGCTTGAGAGCGCGAAAAAGGTCCTGCCGGCCTCGGTGACCTTTTCGCCGTCGGCGCAGGCGTGCATTTCAGATGCCGATGTCATTGTGGTGGCAACTCCATGGGAGGAGTTCAAGGGTATCGGCTCCGAACATTTGCCGCGCGACAACAGGCGCAGAGTTTTTCTGGACTGCTGGCGCATCGTGAAGCCGAGCGCCCTGGGCGATAGTGCGGAGTATATATCCCTGGGCACGGGCGGCCCGACGCCATGAGGCCAGAAGGACCCGAAGTAAGATAGGAGGAGATTGGAATGAAGTGGCAAGGTTGCAGGACCCTGGTCACCGGAGGCGCGTCGTTCATCGGTTCTCATCTCGTTGACGGTCTGGTGGCGCGCGGCGCAAAGGTGCGGGTCGTTGATAATCTCAGCAGCGGCAAGGTCGAAAACATCCAGGAGCACATTGATGCCGGGCGGGTCGAGTTCGTGCAGGGCGACCTCCTGGACGCAAAGGTCGCTCGCCAGGCTGTGCAGGGAATTCAGTATGTCTTCCACCTCGCTGCCGATCACGGAGGGCGAGGCTATGTGGACCTGCATCAAGTGGAGTGCTCGACAAACCTGATCATGGATGGGCAGCTTGTGAAAGCCTCACACGAGGCGGGAGTTGAGAAGTTCGTTTTCGCCTCCTCCGGATGCGTGTATCCGAACTACATTCAGATGGACACAAGCGAGGAGCTGTATCTCACGGAAGAGATGGTCGGGCCGCCCTACGATGCCGATAACATGTATGGGTGGGCGAAGCTGATGTGCGAACTGACGCTCAAATTTTACCATCAGCAGCGCGGGCTCAAATCCACGAGCCTTCGCTACTTCACGGTGTATGGGCCCCGCGGCGTGGAAAATCACGCCGTCATCGCAATGATCGCGCGGGCATTCATCCGCGAGGACCCCTTCGAGGTGTGGGGCACCGGTGAGCAGATAAGAAACTGGACTCATGTTGACGACATAGTGGAGGGCACCATCCTGGCGGCGGAAAAGGTCGAGGATGGGACGGCCCTGAACCTGGGGACAATGGAGCGCGTTCGAGTGATAGACGCAGTCCAGGAGGTCCTCCGGTACACCGGGCACAAGGCGCAGATAAAGCTGCGGCCCGAAATGCCCACAGGCCCGCTCAACCGCGTCGCCGACAACAGGCTTTCGAAGCAGCTTTTGGGATGGGAACCGGGCGTCAAGTTCATTGACGGGCTGCACCGCACCACTGACTGGTATTTCTCCACTAAGAACCGCGATCAGGTGAGGTCTATTCTGCATCGAATGCTGACCGAGCGCTGATTCACGATTTCAAGAACCTCAAGCGCAGGCTGCTTTGCCTTTGCCCTGAATGGCTTGGCGGCGCCTGTTGTCGGCCTGCTGGCCCGGCAATCCGAAGACGGCCACTTGCTCTGAGGAATCGAGCGCGCAACCTATTGCACCTCACACGCTGATTGCATCGGCATGGCTCCCGCACATGGTTGCCTTGACACCTTCTCGGCAGTATTTCTATAATGGCGCACGCTCGCTGAAATCCGACGGTGGCATAAGTGCGTGTTGCGGTTATAGGCGCGGGCTATGTGGGCCTGGTGACGGCCGCAGTGCTCGCCGAGCTTGGGAACGATGTGGCCTGTATGGACATTGACGCAGACCTCATTTCCCGGCTTTCCAAAGGTGAAATCGGCATGCACGAGCCGGGACTGGAGCCTATGGTGCGCCAGAATCTGAACACGGGTCGCCTGCGCTTTACTACTGACCTGGGCGACGCGGTTTCCCCAGCGGAGATCGTGTTCATCGGTGTAGGAACCTTCAATTCCTGCGGAGGAACCGACCTCGCCCAGGTGGAGAAAGTGGCGCGAGAGATCGCAGGCTTTCTCACAACTCCGAAGGCAATAGTCACAAAGAGCACGGTCTGTCCCGGCACCACGGCGCGGCTGAAAGAGATAATTGCCGAGGGCGCGCCTCCGGGCACGCAGTTCCACGTGGTGGCCAACCCTGAGTTCCTTCGCGAAGGAAGAGCAGTCGAAGATGCCATGAGGCCAGAGCGCATTATCATAGGCGCCGAAAGTGATGAAGCGGCCCAGCCGCTTTTGGACCTCTATCGGCCGCTGAACGCGCGCGTCCTCGTCATGGACCTCAACAGCGCAGAAACGGTGAAATATGCCTCGAACGCCTTCCTGGCAACTCGCATCTCCTTCATCAATTCGATTGCCGACCTGTGTGACCAGGTGGGCGCCGACGTCGTGAAGGTGGCGGAGGGCATGGGACTCGACAGCCGAATCGGCCGGCGATACCTCAAGCCTGGGCTGGGTTTCGGTGGTTCATGCCTGCCCAAGGACACACAGGCGCTCATCGAGGTTATGGAGCAAGCGGGGTGCGACGCCTCACTGTTTCGGGCCGTCGTGAATGTAAACGAGCGCCGCATAGACAGGGTTCTGGAGCTTCTGACCGGTGAGCTTGGCAATCTGAGCGGCAGACGCATCGCCGTCCTGGGGCTGGCTTTCAAGGCTGGCACCAGCGACACGCGGGAGGCGAAGGGCATCGCCCTCATCGAGCGGCTTCTGAGCGAAGGAGCTGTCGTTCACGCGCACGATCCTTTGGTGAAGCCCGACGCGCCAAACTTTCCCAAGAAGGCCCGGTATTTTGCCGACCCCTATGAAGCGGCGCGCGGCTGCGAGGCAGTCGTCCTGGCAACCGACTGGGAAGACTACGCTCGCCTCGACCTCGGTCGGCTCAAGTCCTATCTGAGGCGCCCTCTTTTTGTGGATGGTCGCGATATGTTTGACCCGGAGACAGCCCGCAAAGCGGGTCTTGAATATCTGGGCGTGGGGAGGAGATAGCCCTTGGTTCGCTTGCCGCTTGTTCTACTGTTGGCCTTCATCGCGGTGCAGCCTCTGCCCGCCGTGGCAGATGAACCTCCCGGCGCCTCAGCGCAATCGCAGCAAGACTACACCCTCGACTCGGAAGATGTGCTGCAGATAACCGTGCTGGACCATCCCGAGCTGAGCTTGGACACCGTGACCGTGATGGAGGACGGGAGCCTGCAATACCCTCTTATGGGTCGGCTGGCAGTGCGCGGCCTGACAGCGCAGCAGGTGCAGCAGAAGATAGTGGAAGGCCTGAAAAAGGAGCTGAGGGAGCCCAGGGTAACCGTGGTCCTGAAAATCCCGAGAAAGCAGCGAGTCTATGTGAACGGTGAAGTGGGCGCCCCTGGCGAGGTGGACTGGAAGCCCGGATGGAGGGTCAGTGAGGCCATAGCGGCAGCCGGCGGTCTGAAAACCAGGCCAGAGTTCTCGCGCACGACGATCTTTCGCCCAGGGCAGAACCCGATTCAAGTTGACCTCGAGGCCATATATCTGAAAAACGACCAGACCGCCAACATCACGCTGCTGCCCGGCGACAGCATCACCATCCTGAGCCACACAATTCGCGTTTATGTGAACGGGCGAGTCGCGAAGCCAAAGGAGTATGATATTCCCGTTGGGGCTGGGCTGCGCGAGGCGATAGCTTCGGCCGGCGGCCTGCTGGAGGACGCTGCGGGTTCGCGGGCATATGTCATGCGGGCGGGCGTGAAGATTCCCGTCAACCTTTACAAGCTGCTCGAAGAGGCGGCGCAGGAGAATGATTTCCCACTCCAGCCTCTGGATTCGATATATGTGCCGGAAGCGCGCGACAGCATAGCTATCTTCGGTCATGTCAAGAATCCCGGCTTCTATCTGCTGAGCGATTCCGAGCACCTGACCGTGACGCAAGCTCTGGCCCGGGCCGGCGGAACCGGCCCCAAGGCGAACATAAGCGGCGTGCTTGTGAATAGGGTTGAGAACGGGAAGACGCTTCAGTTCGCTGTTGATGTGAGGGCGATCGAGGAGCAGGGAAGGCTCGAGAAAGACGTCGAAGTTCGCCCCGGCGACATAATCCTCGTTGCCGCAAAGCGGAGAATGACGCCCGGCAGCGTTCTCAGCAACATCTATGGGATTTCCGTTTTGCGCGCCCTATTCGCAGGGATGTGATCCCCTGCTCCCCCATTGAAGTCCCCGAATTCCAGCAGCGTCCCTCGCGCCCGATGCCTGCGAGTTCTTACCTTTGGCGCCTCGATCCATCGGGGTCTTAGCCCGCATTATTCATGAAGGTCGCGGCGAGATGTTGTAGCCTGCGCGGGCTCCTGCTATCCTCGCAACCTACGATACCTGCAGCCGGTGTGCTGCACGGCCATGGGCAATACCCGCCGCTGTTCGCCTTCCGTGCAACACTCTGTAACCGCGAAGCGCTTTCCGGGACCGCCAACGCTCCCGCCCTCCTCCTCAATCTCTCGACACCCACCAGCCCCTGTCCTGCGGGGGGTCACGAATAATCCGCGCTAATGACAACTTGGGCGGGCTTGGCCGCCGGCGCCCCTCAAAAGACGGGGCCCGCCTGAATTCGGCGGGCCCCATATTTCTGGCGGAGCCGACGGGATTCGAACCCGCGATCTCAGCCTTGACAGGGCTGTGTGTTGGTCCAGGCTACACTACGGCTCCGCACCACCAATCTCTTTTTCGCAGACCCCGCTCCCGACAGCGCCTTCCGCTGCGGCTCTCTCGGCCGACATTTTAGGGCGCTATGAGCCTTGCGTCAACTGCCACCCTACCGCACGCGCGGCGAGCTCGCCTCCCGCGCAGTCCAGCACGCTCCAATGCAGGCTAAGCAGCCGGGGCCGAGGGCCTCTGGCGCCAGGCCGCCAGGCAATTGTAGAGCAGGCCAAATAGCCACCCGCACACAAAGCCATCAACCAGCGCGTATAGCGCCCCAACGACGGCGCTGCCAATTCCCTCACCGGCGCGGTAGCCCGGGTACACCGAGTCCATAACCTGGAGCATCAATATGCCGTAGGGGGGCCAGATTAGGTTCGCGAGCCCCATCAGGAGCATGGCTGCCCCCCACAAAATGCCCGCTGCCAACCCCAAGTGCACCGCTGAAAGCTTCATTTCTTACCTCCGCCGGCAGCTCAAGCAACGCATTCACCTTGTGGGCTGCCCTTTGCGGTGCACACCTTCGACGCGACAACCCCCACACCTTGTCCGCGCCGCTCCCGCCGCGCCCACAAAGCCCGGGCCGTAGCCAGTTGCGGCTGGGGCGCCTCCGCACGCCGGCAGGCCCGTAGGGCAGGAGCGTGCCTCCTGCCCATGAACCCGCGAACCATGAATGAGCCCGCAGGCCCGTAGGGCAGGAGCGTGCCTCCTGCCCATGAGCTTCGAGGCTCCGCACCCGGCCCTGTCTGATGAAGAAGCCATCGGGAATGCGCTTGAGGCAGGACTCGCAGCGGCGCCGCGGGAACGAAATATGGCATTCCAGACACACCGCTGGGGCGCTGGTGAGACGTGGGGCAGACTCTTATAGGACAGGGAGGGACATGATGATAAGCCATTTGCACGGGAGCATGGCGCCTTTCGAGCTCGCGGATGGAATCGTGTATTTCCACGACTGGCGCTATGTGTTTCACGGTGGGTTTAGCTGGCAGGACGCTGCTGGAAACCCTGTGCCGATGTGGGGCATCGAGCCACATCCGCCGGTTTACTACAAGGGTCTTGATGTTCCGGTCGGCATCGAGCTGGCGGCGCAGAAGGCGAACAAGACCGGGCCAGTTGTCACGCACGAGCAAGCAAACGAACTCTTTCTCTTTGGCGGAACTCTGATTCACGATGAGGGGGTCTATCGGCTCTGGTATGACGGATGGCCTCTGGCGCACATCCCCACCGGCCGCATGGGTCAGGATAACCATGTCCGCTACGCCGAATCAGACGATGGAATAACCTGGCGGTTTCCATCTCTCGGTTTGCTCGAGCACGAGGGCAAACGCGATAACAACCTCGTCTATGGCAAACCGCTGACCGAAGCCTTCGGCTACCACGGCGGATGCGTGTTCAAGGACCCGGCCGCGCGAGCCGAGGAACGCTACAAGATGTTCTATCTCGGCCTTCTCGACGAAGAGCGTTTCGCCGAGTGTCGCCGCGAGAGGCCAGATGCCATAGATCCTGCCGCCGCGAGAAAGGGCGGCGCAAGTGGCCTTTGCGGCGCTGTTTCGCCCGATGGCCTGCGCTGGACCACAATCTCCCGCCCGCTCCTCGTCCAATACAGCGACACGCACAATGTCTGCGAATACGACCCGGTGCGCGGCAAGTATGTGGGTTATGTGCGTTCGTGGTTTTTCAACCGCCGCACCATCGGGCGCACCGAGACCGACGATTTCCGAAAATTCCCACTTCCCGAGGAGCTGTTCTGGCCGAACGCATCTGTGAAGCCCTACGAGCTCTGGTATGCGAATGCGAAGACGCGCATGCCGGGCGCGCGCGATTACCACGTGATGTTTCCACTGCGCTGGAGCCTGCTCGATGACAGGTTTGATTTTCATCTGGCGACAAGCCCCGATGGTGTCGTATGGGGCTTTGTTCCCGGAGGGCCGGTGTGCGAGCCAGGCGTGCCGGGCTCGTGGGACGCGGGCGTCGTCTCGCCTGGCCTGGGTTTGGCCGAGCTGCCCGGCGACCGGATTGGGATTCTCTACTGCGGCACGCCCGTGCCGCACAAGCATCCGCGCCGCCCGCCTCTGGGCGCTCTGGCGTGGGCCTGGTGGCCGAAAGGGCGCCTTGTCGCACTGCGCGCCAGGGAGATTGGTTCCTTTGCTCTGTGGCCGCTGAAGACAAGAGGTCAAAGCGTCCGCCTCAACTTCAAGACCTCGATGACCGGCTTTGTCAAAGTGGAAGTCGCGAGCCACGGCGCTGCGGTTCCTGGCCGCTCTTTCGAGGAATGCGACCCGCTGCGGGGCGATCATCTCGATCGCCCCGTAACCTGGCGCGGCACAGAAGACATCGGCCTGCCTGAAGGCCAACCAGTTCAACTGCGCTTTCAACTGCGCAGCGCGGAACTATTCAGCGTTCGGTTCGAATGAAAGAAGCGCGAGGAGGCCTGCCCGCACAGGAACCGACAGGCATGGTTCGCGCGCTTCGCGCGTCACTTGGGCCGCAGTCGCATCGCAAGCTCTGCCAGACGACGCCCCAGGGCCCGGCAGATCGCTGCCTCGTCGGGGTCAACTTCTCTCTTGTTGTCGCCGCCGGCAATATGCCCGGGGCCGTAGGGCGAGCCCCCGCTCTTTGTCGTGAAAAGCTCCTGGATGGAGTATGGCACGCCTACGACTATCATTCCAAGATGCAGCAGGCAAGCCATAAGCGTGAGAATCGTCGTCTCCTGGCCTCCGTGAAGAGTCGCCGTCGAAACGAAGATGCCTGCCGGCTTGTTCTCCAGTTCGCCAGATAGCCACAGGGGCGAGAGCTGGTCAATCTGGTTCTTCAACTGCGCCGAGGCATTTCCATACCTTGTCGGCGTGCCGAAGGCAATGGCCCCTGCCTCCCTGAAATCATCGAGTGTAACCAGAGGGACATCCCTCTGCATCTGGCGGCCGGCCTTCATGTCTTCGCGCGACTCGATTAGCGAGTCGGGCATCAGCTCGGCAACCGTGCGGATCACCGGCTCCGCCCCTTCGACCTCTCTCACCCCCTCTGCAACGAGCTTCGCCATCTTATAGACATTGCCGTAAGTGCTGTAATAGACAATCAGGACTTTCATCAGACCCTCTTCCTTTCCCAACGGTTTGAACACGTTCCATCTTTGCGGGGCCCGCGAAGGCTGGACCTGGGCCGCCCATTCCAGGCGGCGACCCTCAAAGCCGCTCTCAGCCCAGCCTCGCATCTCCGTGTGCGGCTCTCAGCGGGCTGCGCGAGCGCAGCCTTGATGGGCCTTTCGGGCCTATCCGCCTCAAGAGCCCTCGCCAACCTGGACTCACTCCCTTCAGAAAGCCTTCAAGATTATGCCCCGGGGCCGTCAGTTTTACCCTTCGCTCTGGCTGTGGCGAACAAGCTCCTGCATCATCTCGACCTGGATCTGCTGTATCTCCAACAGCCTTTGCCATTGATGCTTCAGAAGCTGGTCCACCTTCTCGTGCAGATTGCGAATCTCAAGCTCAGCTTTCAGGTTCACAAGATAATCGCGCTCTGACCGCAAGCGGTCCTTTGCCTCCTGTCGGTTCTGACTCATCATGATTACTGGAGCCTGGACAGCAGCCATGCACGACAACACGAGGTTCAGGAGAATGAATGGGAACGGATCGAATGGCCGCCATGAGGTGAAAACCGAGTTGGCGATCACCCACGCCGCCAGGACTGCGCCGAACAGGATGATGAAGGCCCAGCTTCCGCCGAGATCGGCCACCTTGTCCGCCAGGCGTTGGCCGAGAGTCAATTTGCTGTCAAATTCAACATTGACATTCTGGGATAGCAGCTCTTGCTGTTTCAAGCTTTCGACGACTTCAGTTTCAAGCGCCGAAAGTTCGCCCTTCTCCGTCGCGAGAGCATTCTGCACATATTTCGCCCTGAAGCGGTCGAGGTCAGGGAAACATATGTAGCCGCTCGGCGACCAGGCGGGCTTTTCAGCCCGGATTGTCTCGACGATGGATTCTCTCACCAACGCGCCCGGCAAAACTTCGCCGGGTTTCTTCTGGTTTCCACAGATCTGACAGAGGACAGTCGCCTGCTCATTTCTCTTCATGTCGCCTTACCTCCAAGACAGCAGTTATGCCAGATGCCTCGTCCTTCTCATATGTGCGGGCCGCGCGTCCAGCAGGGCCGTCCCGCGACGACCGTCTCCTATGGATACATTCGATGCGCCGCGCTGTTGTGCAGGGCCAGGGCCGGCCGATGAATGACGAGCGGCAGCCGCGATCGCGAGGCAAGCACAGCCGGGGCGGCTATGCCACATCTGGATCACGTCTTGTTGGAAGTCTTACGCACGCTTCTAACCGCGGCCCATCATTTCATCAATAGTGACGAGCTGGTATCCTTTGCCTTTCAGAAATCTGAGCATCTGGGGCAGCACATCCACAGTCTGTTGAACGCCGTCGTGCATCAGAATGATGGCCCCGTTGCGGATCTTGTTCAGCACGCGGGTCTCGATGAGCCTTTCACCGGGCTTCTCGTAGTCGCGGGGGTTATCCGTCCACAGCACGGTTATGTAGCCCAGCGCCTCGGCGACTTCAGCAACGTGGTTGTTGTAGTCCCCGCCCGGCGGGCGAAAGAGATGGGGGGCTCGACCAGTTATTTCCTCAAGAACCTCGCCGCAGGCTTTTATTTCGGTGGCTACGTCCTCGTCGCGGATCTTCGTCAGATCCACGTGGTGATAGGTATGGTTGGCAACGGTGTGGCCGCCTGCAACCTCCGCCTTCACCAGATTCGGCGCCTGCTGCGCCTTCTCGCCCACGACGAAGAAAGTCGCCTTCGCGTTGTATCGCCTCAGTATCAACAGCAACTCCGGCGTGTATGCCCGGTGTGGCCCGTCATCGAAGGTGATGGCGACTTGCCTTTTCCTCGTGTCACCCCGCATGAACTTGTGATACCTGGTGCCCCTTTCCAGCTCCGCCTGGTGCTGCTCGATGATTTGCAGCACGTTCCTGTCCACTTCTTCCCTGGCGCTTTGCCAGTGCTCATCCAGATGCGCCGCGAGGTCTGCCTTCGGCGCACTCGGCATCCGGGCTGTCTGAAGTACATGCCGCCTTGCGGTGGCGCGACAACCCGCGCCCCCAAGGGCCCACGATAGACCGCCTGCGAGCAGCAGGGAAACCAGCTTGAGCTTCAGGGTGGAATCCGGGACGCGGCCTTTCACTCCCGTCAGACGCATCAGACCTTGCACCCCTTCGTCATCTCAGGTCACACGCGCAGGAAAATCTTCCTGCGATACATCCAGAACGCAACCAACCACCAGAACAGAATGAGGCAGAATGTATATAGCCACCCTCCCGCGATGCGGCCGGCATGGAGGAAGAAGAAATTGATGATCGCCTGTTGAAGAGGAAGCTTTGCCCCGTCCGGCATCTTCCAGTTCCATTCTTGCAGAGTGTGCGCCTGCACGAGGATCGGCGCGACGAAGAGCACGATGGCGTTCATGCCGAAGACAACCAGGGGGAAGCTCCAGGCCCGCCAGCGTTTCACATCTATCAGCAGATAGAAGACACCCAGCACGAGGCATCCCCAGCCGGCCGTATAGAGGATATAGGAGGCAGTCCACAGCGGCTTGTTGAACGGCAGGTCGAGATTCCACAGCAGGCCTGCCGCCACCAGACCGAGCCCCACTGCGATGAGCTGCCAAACCCTCTTCGCCTGACTATCCGACTCTCGTCTCAGTTCATCACCCACTGCTGTCCCGATGAGCACCAATGCTGTTGTTGGCGCGACGGAGATGAGACCACTCAGGGCGAAGCGGTGCAAGTACGCCCGGTTGATATAGTTGATGGCGTTCTCACTCTCGGTGAAGACGCCAGCGCCCAAGCCTGGAATCGGCAGGAACCGGATGATGGCCCAGTGGGCGACGAGCAAGCCACCCGCAAGAAAAAGGCGCCACCATAAGCTCGGTTCATACAGGAGCGCCGCGACCAGATAGGATAGACCGATAAGTTGGAGTATCCCCAGGTCGAACATCGGCCGCCTGGCGAAGCTGGAATTGATCAAGCACCCGAGCAGCACCAGAACGGCCGCGCGCGTTAATGCTTTGAGGCCATACCTCCACCTTGGAAACCCTCTTTCCCTATGCGCAGCGACAGAATAGGGGATCGCAGCGCCGACGATCAGCAGGAACCACGGGAATATCATGTCGGCGAAATGCGCGCCTTTGTTCCAGGCCGCGTGCCTGAGCTGCGCCGGCGTCCAAATATCGAGCGCGGAGTTGTTCACCAGCAGCATCCCCAATATGGTGAGCCCGCGGAAAGCGTCCAGAGACACAAGCCGCCGCGGTCGTTGCCCAGGCCCGAGTTTGTCGGACAGGGCCGCTGCTGGCTCTTCCTTCCCGCGATGCGCTGAATCGGCGCTCTGCCTGGTTTCTCCTGCGGGCTCTACTTGCCTTGTGGATGACGTAATCCAGGTCACAGGTCTCACTCGCTTAGTCCTCACAGGTTCTACCCACTTCAGGTAAGCCTCGTTTCATGCTGGAACCTCTTCTTGGCTCCTTTTCGCGCCGCTCAGCTCGCAGCTCTTCAAGTCGTGAAACGCGCCGAGGTGAACCGGGCCTGCGCCTTGGGGCGCCCCGGGGGTCGCATGAGCCTCGAACCGCCTCCGGATGCGCGCTTCTTGGCCTCGCTTGCTGGCGCGGATTCGCTCGGACGCCGGGGATCCGCCCTGGCAGCGCCTGAATAAAGCTCCGCCGGAGAAGCGCGATGCCAGGCGGGGTCCACGTGCGTTCGCGCAGAGGCTGGAGGTTGGGATTTGGAAAGGGTCCGAAAACTCTTAGCGCGTGTGTGAGAACATAAGGTTCTCGTCCGGCACAAGGCCGGACGCTGCAGGTGGATGCGATAATGTAGCGTCCGAGCCTGCGTCGGACGTTGGCGGGCCCGCGACAGGCCACTTCGAAGCCATTTTCTTCAACATATCTTGCCAACCTCAGTCATCATAACCGAAGAAGAGGCTTTTCACGCACCCTCTTATTGAACTTCGCAAAACTGGTTGGACGAGCAGTCCGTCAAATGTAATGCGCGAACTTCAGTAGCGGGGGGGCGCCTTGAATTTGTTCCCCATATGCTTTTCTGGCGCGGGTGGAGAGATTCGAACTCCCAGCCCCCAGGTCCGAAGCCTGGTGCTCTGTCCGTTGAGCTACACCCGCGCCGTCCTTCGGCTCTATTCAGGATGCCCCTCAGTCCGCCAGCCGGCGGATCGAAGGGCCGTCCTTCGGCTCTGCTCAGGACAACCCTGAGACGAGCCGAAGCTCTACAAAATCTTGGGGCGAACGACGGGATTTGAACCCGCAACCCCTGGATCCACAGTCCAGTGCTCTACCATTGAGCTACGTCCGCCGTGTCTCTACTTCTGCCTTGCAGGGCGGGGGCTCAGTCCTCCGCCGCTCATTCCATGGTAGCACAGGTTTTCAACCTGTGCTCGCCCGAACCTGGAGCGGGAGACGGGAATCGAATGCGCCCGAGGCGCACAAGCCCGCCTCCGGCGGGCCGCATTGGTCCCTCGAGCTCGTCAAGCCACTTGCGCCCTTACCCGCTCTTAAGGAATCTCTCCCGTTCTCTTGCGGCTGCGTGGTCGGGGAACTGTTCCGCATACAGCAAGCCGAAGCCCCCCAGGATCTGCCCGGCTCCCGTGCGACCAGCACGGTGCTCCCGCAGACGCCGCGCCAGATCGTTTGTAATCCCGACATATCGCTTGCCTTTGCGACTGCTCTTCAGAACATATAGCGTGACCGGCATCGCTGCCTTCGCGCAATCCCTGGAGCGGGAGACGGGAATCGAACCCGCGACAACTGGCTTGGAAGGCCAGCGCTCTGCCAACTGAGCTACTCCCGCTCTTCTTGGACTGCGGGAGCCCTGGCCGGGCAGGCTTGCTCCCGCTTTATAAAGCGGCGGCAACTCGTGCTTCGTAGCGTAGTAGCCACGCTACTACGCAGAGTAGCAGCCACCGCACTCCATATGAATTGCATCGCCTTCGGCGGCCTGCGCTTCCAGAAGCTCCCAAACCGGAAGGCCGATCTCGGTCTGGTCGGGGCGGGCGGACTCGAACCGCCGACCTCATGGTCCCAAACCATGCGCGCTCCCAAACTGCGCCACGCCCCGCCTATGAGAATATACCCGATACAGGGCCCTCGGTCAATCGTGTGCCCAGCGACAAGAAGCGCGTTTGGATGTGGCTGGTGTAGCGTCCGACCCTGCTCCGCAGGCCACGAAGCACATGTGGAACCCGGCGCCTGGCGGCTATGGGCCCAGTTTCACGGGCGGCGGGAAAATCTCATCGAGCTTCTTCAGCAGGTCCTCGGAAAGCGTGAGTTCTGCCGCCTTCAGGTTCTCTTCTATCTGTCCAACACTTGTTGCGCCGATTATGGCGCTCGCAACTATAGGCAGCCTCAGACACCAGGCAAGCGCAAGTTGGGCGGGCGCCAATCCGGCTTCCTGCGCGACCGCTTTCATGCTCTGAGCCTTCTGCAGCTTCTCTTCCTGCCAGTAAAGCTTCATCATCACCTGGTTGCGCTCAGGGTCAGAAGCGCGAGTGCCTTTGCGGGGCGGCTGCCCTGGGACATATTTGCCAGTGAGCACGCCATGAGCCAGCGGCGAGAAGTTCACAAGCCCTATTCCCTCTCGCTCGCACTGCGGTATCACCTCCACCTCGGGATCCCGGTATAGCAGGCTGTATCGGGGCTGGTTTGAGGTCATGGGCCTGCACCCGATCGAGCGCGCCACCCCCTGGGCCTCCGCTATCAGCCCCGCCGGCCACTCGCTCACGCCCCAGTGGATTATCTTGCCCTGCCTCGCCAGGTCTTCCATCGCTCTTATGGTCTCATCCAGCGGCGTTTCGGGGTCTGGCCTGTGGCATTGATAGAGGTCAATAAAGTCCGTGCCGAGCCGCTTCAAGCCCGCCTCGCAGCCGTGCCTTATATGCTTTGCCGAAAGACCCTTGTCATTCGGCCCTGGCCCCATCGGCGCCCACACTTTCGTTGCGAGCACATATGAAGACCGCTCGAACTCGCGCAGGCATTTGCCTAACATCTCCTCGACGGCGCCGCGCCCGTAAGCGTCCGCCGTGTCGAAGAAGTTTACGCCGAGCTCGTAGGCCCGCCGAACGGTGTCGCGAGAGCGCGTCTCATCAAGGCCATCGCCGATTGTCAGATAGCTGCCCAGCCCGATGGCCGAGAGCTTCAAGCCGCTTCGACCAAGCTTTCGGTATTTCACTTCTCCCTCCGCAGGCGAAAATTTCGCAACCTTCCGCTTCGATGCAGTCAGCAGCCTCACCTCCCGCAGGAGCAGCTCATGTGCATGTTTTGCCTTCTTGTCCTTTCCAGCAGGAAGCGCAGGGGCATGGGAGAATAATGCAATGGGGATGCGTCTCAATGAGAACCGGAGCAAGGAGAATAAGGCAGATGAAAAAGTTCACACCCATTGACCTGACCCGATATTTCAACGCGAGCGCCGATAAGCCTTATCCGCCCGGAAGGCCGAGGCCGCGGTGGGAAAAGGGGGTTGAGCAGCGTTTTGCAGCTCTGCCCCGGGGACAGGTTGAAGGATGGGGCATTCCATTCAAGCTCGCTTCTCAGAGGGCGCGCAAGGCGATGATAGCGCTTCCGGCTGCAAAGCCAGGCGCTTCAGGGGCCGCCGTTCAGATTCCCGTCAGCAAGAGCGCATTCTATATCTGCCTTCTCCATACGAGCGCCAGCAGAGACGAGGACCGGCTTTCGCCTTCCATTGGCGACCTGCTCGCCACATGCGTCATCCGCTTCAAGGACGGAGCGGAGCATTCAGTTCCCATCCGCCGCCGCTTCGAGGTAGGTTCCACCACCGGCGGCTGGGGCGGAATGCCATTCGCCGCCGTTCCGCTGGCGCAGCCACTCCCCGAGCCGCTGCCCGAACACCGACCTCCCTGGGGATCTGCGCAGACGGGTGTTTTCGGCAATGGAAAGCCCAACTGGATGTTCGTATGCGCACTTGAAAACCCCAGCCCCAACAAAGTCATTGACAGCCTCATCTTGAGTTCGAACGGCCCCGACGCAGTGGCGATTTTCGCCATAACCCTCTACCATCATCCTGCTCATCCCCTGCGGCACCTTCGCCGCGAGACCTTCCGCCTCGCCCTGCCGGCCAGGCGCAAGGTGAAACCAGATGCCCTGAAGGTGGATATGGACCTGGGACATGTCACTCGCGTCTGGCCAGACCCCGATCTCAAGGCCGAGGAATGGAGCGCCGACCCGCTGACTGGTCTCGGCTCGAAGGCGCCTGAGCCAGAGCCCAAATCCAGCTTTCTTCTCGAAGCAACGGGCTCCGAAGGAGCGACCCTTCGCGCTCGCGCCGACAGAAAAACCTGGGAGGTTTCTTACGGCGAAGCAGCCGTTCGCGGCGAGGCTCGCGGCACAGAAGGAATCCGCTTGCAGCGCCTGCACGGCCAGAAAACCTGGCTCCATGTCAGCGTCGTGGACGAAGCGACAGGCCAGCCCACTCCAGTTCGCATTCGCTTCCTCGGTCCCAAGGGCGATTACCTGCCGCCATACGGTCATCCAGCGGTTGTCAACACAAACTGGTTCGAGGATGAGGGCGGCAACATCGTGCTTGGGGGGGAAACCTACGCCTATGTTGACGGCCGCTTGCAGATAGGGCTTCCAGTCGGCGATGTCCTTGTGGAGGTTCACAAGGGCTTTGAATACGCGCCGGTTCGCAAGAAAGTCACCATCGCGCCCGGGCAGCGCGAGCTTCGCCTCTCGATAGGCCGCATGATAAACCTTCGCGAGCAGGGCTATGTAACGGCCGATACGCATGTGCATTTCCTCAGTCCCCAGACTGCATGTCTTGAAGGCCAGTGCGAAGGCCTGAACCTTGTGAACCTTCTCGCGAGCCAGTGGGGAAAGCTATTCACGAATGTCGGCGACATAACTGGCGAGGCCTCGGGCGTCAGCCGGGGCGAAACAATCGTCTGGGTCGGAACCGAGAACCGCCACCACCTTTTGGGCCACATAAGCATGCTCGGAACTCACGGCGACCCCATTTTCCCGATGTGCGCCGGCGGCCCCGGAGAGGCATATTTCGGTGACCCGGATGCCACCTGCCTGGCCGAATGGGCTGATACCTGCCGCGCTCGCGAGGGAGTGGTCGTCTCTCCCCACTTCCCGTCTCCAACCTGCGAAGTGGCGGCCGACATTGTTCTTGGCAAGCTCGACGCGGCCGAGATTCGCTACTTCGACCTTGCGAACGGCACTCTCAACACCTTCTCGATCCGCGAATGGTACAGGTATCTCAACTGCGGCTACCGCCTGGGTTGCGTCGGGGGCACCGACAAGATGTCTGCCGGCATGCCCGTGGGCGGGGTCAGAACCTACGCGCGCCTTGCGCCTGACGCGCCCTTCAGTTTTGCCAACTGGGCGCAGGCTATCAGAGCCGGCCGCACATTCACAACGAGCGGCCCCCTCATCGGCCTGACGGTCGAGGGCCGCGAGGTTGGAGATGAAATTCCTCTGCCTGCTGGCGGAGCCTCGCTTGAGGTCAGCGCCTGGGCTGAATGCGCTCAGCCGATCCACCGGCTCGAAGTCGTTAACAACGGCCAGATAGTCGCCAGCCAGGCTGCCAAGCAGGGAGCCAAGCGGCTCGAACTTGGCGAGAGCATTCGAGTCGAGCGAAGCGGTTGGGTTGCGGCCCGCTGCTTCAGCGAGCACTGGGTATGGCACTGCTGGCCCCAGCGCGTGGCTGCACACACATCGCCCATTTACATACAGGTTGGAGAAGTGGAGGCTTTCAGCCCCGCCGACGCCACCTACATGCTGACCCTGATTGATGGCGGCCTCACCTGGCTCGATACCCTCTCGGTGCGCTACAGCGAAACCAGGCACAAGCAGCTCAAAGCCGTTTTCCAGCAGGCCCGCGACCGCTTGCTCCAGCGCGCCGAGAAGCGCCGAGGCTGAAGCAGGGCGCCCGCGGAGGCGGGCCCTTCCGCTGCGATAAGTAGGCTTGGCGCGGCGACAGTGGCGCCGACTGGCGGCCTGGCGCAACAGTTCTGCCTCGACGCTGGGGGATTCAACGAGGGAGTTGTCGCATACTCCTGGCGATTTGCAGCAACTGCTCGCGGGGCAGGTCGCCGACGACTGTCAGCTTCAGGCCGCGCTCTCGCCAGGTGAGCGACCAATAAGGCGGTTCCCGCCGCCAGGTGGCGGTGGCTGTGCCAACATGGCTGCCGCGCTTGTTTCGGGTGGCTCTGCTGCTGGCGCCGCGCGAAGGCGCCTCAAAGATTGACAGCGGGTTCAGCCCATCGAAGTAGCGCAAGTGCACGAAATTGTGACGCCCGTGGCGAAGCGCTCTCGCGCTCTCCAGCGAGTATCCCAGAGGCATGCTCTTTGGAACCACAAGCGGATGCTTCCAGTGGCGCGCCAGCGCTGGCAGCGGCAGCACTGCCACGTGCTCGTAGATGACTGTTTGCTTCTTCGCATTTGACGGCGGCGTCAGCTCGCTCGCCGGAATCGTCTTCTCAAGGCGCAGATCAGACAGCGTCGAGGTCAGCTTGATCTTGCCGTCCGAACTCGTGAGCTCAGACCTCAGCAGCAGCCCCGTGCGCTCATCCACGAGGAGCCGCTTTGACGGCCCGATGTGCCCACTTCGCGGGCTGACAAGGACCGCGTGCGCCTTGCGGCCGTTCACCGTAGTTTGACCCGCAGTCCGAACTTCATAGGCGCTGAGCAGTCTCTTGATGGATTCATGCCCCCAGAGTTCCCTGTCAACTCGCAGGCTCGGCGAGAAGAACAGCTCCCTGCGCTGTGGCAGATGCTGCCAGCGGGAGTGACCGTCGTCCGTAATGACGCGCTCAACGTGTCGCCCGTCTGAAAGGTACTCGCGGCGAGTTGCATCGGGGGCTCGGTGGACCACTCGAACCTTCGTGCTGCGGCTTCCAGCGCTGTCCCGGGTGATAAGTGTCTCCGTCGCCCGGTAGCTCACATGAACTGGGGCGCCCATGGCTTTGCTCAGCCAGTCAATGGCTGGAGAGGAGGGCGCTGCGCCAGCGTGCGAAGCACCTTGCGCTGCGGCCAGCACCCCGAACGGCGCCCCGATTGCGGCGCTCAGCGCGACGAAACCCCATCCTCTCTTTATATATCTCACGACTGCCCAGAGCGTCTTCATCCTGCCTTGCTCATCATAGTCAATCAGTGTCGCCGGTCAAATCCGGCGTCTCGCCCTCCCCAGCGCGCGACGACACGAGCACATACTGAGAAGTGAAGCCAAGAGATTTGGCCGCCGCAAACCCCGCATGGTGCATGAAATACACGAAGTCAGGCACCTCGGCTTGCGCTGTCATCTCGCTGACCGCCGTTGGCGTCTGCGCAGGCCGCAGAGGAGAGAACCAGATCGCGAGAGCCACAAGAGCGCCTGCCGCCGCTATCCCGAACGCCGTCTTCCATGTTCGCCAGACAGGGAGCCTTCTCACCCGCGCGCCGGCCGCGACGGTTCGCGCGCATCTCTCCCAGAAGTCGGCGGAAGGCGCCGGGACTTCCCGCTCGGTAAGGAGCCGCCGCAGCTTCACAATTTCCGCCACCGACTCGCGGCAGCGAGCGCATGTGACCATGTGCATCTCGACAGCCTGCCGTTCCCTTTCACGCAGTCTTCCGTCCGCATAATTGTGCAGAAGACCGCGGCAGCTCTCACATGTGTAATGTCTGCGCATTGTTCGGGCACCTCACATCCTTTGGAGCAGCGGCCGCAGCCAAGTCCGAAGCTGATCTCGCGCCCTGTGAAGCCTCGAGCGCACAGTGCCGATCGGACAACCCAGCGCCTGGCTCGCTTCCTGGTATGACAGCCCCTCGGCGTCGCACATGATAACAACCGCTCGAAACTCAGGCGCCAGCCTGTCAAGTGCTGCCTGGACCGGTTCGCTCCACTCGTTCTTCCCGGAAATCTGCTGCGGGTCCATTGAGGAGTCTGCCAGTTGCGCTGTCTTTCCATCGGGCGCCATCTCCTCGAGCGGCACGCTGCCTACCCTCTTTCGCCTTCTGAACTTATCGATATGGGTCCTGGTCATGATCCGATACACCCATCGCTCGAAGCATGTCCCCAACCGAAACCGGCCGAAAGCTTGAAAAGCCTCAATCAGGCTCTCCTGTAGGAGGTCTTCCGCGTCATCGCGATTCCCGGCCAGGCGGTATGCGACGCGCCACAGTCGAGCCCTGTGGCCTGCCGCGAGCATTTGGAAATCATCTTCAGAGCGCGCCTGTTGGCCACTCATTGTCTCTTGCTGATGCGCGCCGGCGCCGATACGGCCGGGCAGGTGCGCCCACCGCAAGGTATCTGCACCCACCTTACTTCTTCCGTTGTCGGTCGCGTTCACCTCCAAACTGCGCGCCCTGGTCTGCGCCGCCGACAGCGACACCCTCTCTCCCGCTGCCCGCGACGCCGACCCCGCGTCCGCGCAGCGGTCAGCCGCACCGTCGTGCCCTGCCAAGCCCTGACTGGTCTCACACTGGCTCACAGAATCCATTCTCGGTCTTTCAGCCCTTGGAGTCTTCTATTCAGGCATAGCGATTCTGCCTCCCGTAAGGTTCCAGGTTGCTTCGAAGTGCCAGCTCAGGCTGCGACCGCCAGCCGACGGACAGCAGGCCAGCCGGCAGAGGCCTCTCCCATTCCCGCAAGCGCGGCAAGGGGCGAAGCGCCTGCCTCACATGAAACCCGCGGGCATCCCCCGGTCAGCATCTGGCAGGGGGCGGGGAACTTTTTCGCAGCTCGCCCCGCTTATCACTGGTGAGGAGAGGAGGTGAGGGAGTCGAAGAACCCCGGTTGGCTCCAGGACCAGTGTTTGCAGTTGGGCAGCATATGGTCAGCCCAGTGCGGCGAAGGGCAAGTGGATTGTTCAGAGAGCGTTTAGTGTACGAGACTCCCGCGCCAATATCTGAAAACTTGAGAAAGGAGGTGTTGAGATGAGGAGGACTATTGTATGGGTCAGCGCCGTGGTATTGCTTGCAGCTTTGGCCGGCTGCGGTCGGCATAAGGTCCGCGCCAAAGAGCCGACGCGAAAGCCAGCGCCCGTTGCGGCGAAGCAGGCAGTCAAGGCTCCTGCCGCCGTGCCTGCCAAGCCAGCGGCTCGCGCGGTGCCCGCGATCCCGGCTAAGCCCGCGGTTCGAGCGGCGCCTGCGGTTCCTGCCAAGCCGGCCGCGACGGCAGCCGCTGCAAAGCCGGCGCCGGTGAAGAAAGCAGCCGTGAAGCCTCATCGGGTTGTCCGCAAGCACAGGGTCGTCAAGGCGCACCGGGCTGCGCGCGTGCATCGCGCCTACCACCGGAAGGCGGCTCGCGCGGCGAAGGCCAAGCCATCTGCCGCGCCGGCAGCCAAGAAAGCCGGCAAGTAAGAGGTGGGTGACCGGCACTCACCTCCTCTCCGTCGCCCCCGAGGCAGCTTCCCCCCAGGCTTCTCGGGGGCGATCACTTTTTCCGGCCGCCCTCGGACATCCCGCAGCGCGCCTCGCTCCACCCTGACAGCCGCGGGGCGTCGGCGGTTCCGGTGGGCCGGGCGCATCCCTCTATCTCTGCGTCGTCTTTCTCGGCTCCTTCAGGCGCAGGCTCATCGCGAGGCCGCACATCGTGCCTGCTGCTGCAAGCGCAAATACCACCTGGAAGCTCGTCGCCTCCACAAGCCACCCTCCAAGTATGGGCATCGCTATCAGAGGCGAGGTCAGTATGTTGAAAAGGGCCAAAGTGGCTGGCCTGTCTTTCTCATCCACGGCTTCGAGCACGAAGTTTGTGAAGCCAATCCAGGACGAGCCCATAGCCGCTCCCAGAAAGCAGAAGAGGAGGGGGAAAGCTGCGGGAGCCCTATCGCCCAGGGCCGCCGGCAGCAGCAGAGCCGCCGCAGGCGCCAGGACTGCAAAACCGGCCGCCCCCGAAGTGGCCCGCGCGCTCCCGTATCTGTCGTTCACATGGCCGAGCAGCATCGCCCCTGCCACTCCGCCTGCCACCTGCGCCGACAGGAAAGTGCCGGCCGCCGCCTCCGGCGTATGCAGCACAAGCCTTGCATAAACTGCGTAAAACGGCGCTGCAAGCGCGCTCGCTCCCAACAACAACCGGGTCGCCCACATCCCCTTTAGCCCCGGGTAACGCCTCAGCAGCCCTGGCATGTCAGCAATCATAGCCCGAAGCCCCCTCGGACCAGGCTGCACGGGCCGCACCGGCTCCCTCATTAAGGTCAGAAAAACCCACGAGACCATCAGACAGGCAGACGCAAGCCCAAAAAGCAGCGCATAGCCGCCTGGATAGGCTCTCGCAGTGTCGGTGAGTATGCGCCGCACCCCGAAACCGGCCATGAAAGCAAGGCCGCCTCCCATAAGCTGCATGGCGGCGTAGAACCTGCCCCTGATCCGGTCGGGTATGGCTTTTCCCGTTATGTCTATCCACGGTATGCCAGTGACGGCGTCGAAGAAGAACAAGCCCGTCCAGCACACGAACAGAAGTGCGAGCACCACTCGTGTAGTCTCGTGCCATATCACCAGAGCTAAAGCAAAAACTGGCACCGAGAGCCTGCTCACCAATCCCGCCCACAGGACAAGCGGCTTCTTCCTCTCCTTGTGTTCAACCGCCGCCGCCACGACAATCTGCGGCACCGCCCACGACGCTGCCTGAAGTGTGCCCAGCGCTCCAATCGCCCAGGGCGCGGTGCCCAGCCGCGTGAGAAGAGTGGGGATGACGGTCGTGCTGTCAATGAAAGCCAGCGCCAGGAGAAAAAAGGTGACATCCAGGACTATGACGGCGAAGTTCCAGCGCACATCAGCCGCGCTGGGTTCAATTCGCTCTGAAACGGCTGTGCTCATAGCCCACTGAGAGAATCTGCATTGGCGCCGCAGGCCGGGGCCTGTGCTTGGATTTTCTGCCGCGTTCTATGGAAGAAGGCCGGAGGCCGGGGAATGGCTGACCTGTCTGCTCAGGACGCGACTCCCCGCTTTGCCAGGTCGCCGAGGTCGAAATCGCTCTGGCTCGCGCCAATCTCCTCCAGGGCCTCAGCGGTGCCCAGAGAGTCGCCAAAGCAAGCCTCGCTCAGCGTGTGAGCGTCGCTTCCCAGGCTGAAGCGAACTCCCGCCTCTCGCCCCATTTCAACAACGCGCCGGAAGAAATCTGTTCTCTCTGCTGGCACGCGGGGGTTCAACTCCAGCCTTATGTTTCGCTTGCCAAGGCGCCCGAGAAGTTCCTTTAGCCGCTCCTCGTCAATGGCCTGGAAGAATTCCTCCTGGCCAAATTGAACATCCTTTATGAAACCCGATAGGAACGGATGCGCCACAATATCCGCCCAGTCGAGGTCGCAAATGCTCTCCAGGATTTCCAGATGGTGTCTCGCGTAGCCGCGCGCCGTCCGGTCACACGGATGCTGCACTTCCGGCAGGTGATAATGGTTGGTCGCCACCGATACATAATCGAGCTGACGCGCCGTATCCGCGCTGATGGCCACCTTCCCTGGAGCTAACATCGTGACTTCGCTTCCCACGAGTATTCGAAGTCCGCTGCCCCGCGCCGCCCGCCGAGCCAGATCGAAGTTCCTCAGAAGCCTCCTTTCTCTTTCCCAATCGCCGACAACATCTGTGTGGTCGCAAACGCCTATCACGGCGAAGCCCCGGCTGCGGGCCGCCGAAGCTATATTCTCGAAAGTCATCTCGGCCCTTGCGCAGAGAGAAAGATTGCTGTGGATGTGGAGGTCGTGCTCTATCGTCAGTCCCATGTCCTGCCTGGCGCCTGCGGCCTTCGCCCTTCGCCGTGTGCCCTGTGCCCTGTGCCCTGTGCCCTGTGCCCTGTGCTCTATGCTCCGCGCCCTAATGCACGCTCGGCTCAGCGGCGGGCGGCTCGGGAATGACTCCGAAAGCCGTTTCGTATCGGCCAATATTCTCCTCAAGCGCCCTCAGAAAGGACTTCGCTATTGATGGGTGCAGAACTATCCGCACGAGGGGAGGGTTCTGGTCCGGATTGGGCTGCTCGGGCGAGCCCCGCTTGAAATCAATCAGAAATTCCAGCGGCCCGTGCATTATGCGGGCGAAATTCGCGTAGATAACGGCAAACTCAGGCTCATCGGGCATTGCGTTTCTCCCAGGGAATGAAATAGGGACATGCGGGTCGGTCAGGTCCGCCCTGCGCTCCAATGGCTGCCGGAGCGTTGGGTTTTGCCCTTCCGCCCCTCTGCCAGCTCATTCAACCAAGCCTTATCAGCCCCCGATAGACAAACACGAGCTCAGCCCGCCGCCGCCAACGCGAGCTGGCCTGTGCGGCAATAAGGGGCCGTGCGAGCAAGGCTTCTCATAGCCTATCCTGATAATGCCCCTCACTGTCATTGCAAGCGCCTGCGGGGCCAGGCAAGCGAAGCTTGCCCGCCTCCGGAGGGTTTACCCGCCTCCGGAGGGCAATCCCCGGCAACGTTACGAGATTGCCACATCCGCCAAGTGGCGGATTCGCAATGACCCGGGCATGCGTCTTCCCCAGCGGAGGGCAACACCGACGGCCTTTAGGATAGGCCCTTAGCCTTTCTCCTGCTCCTCTTCCGGCTTCTCTGCCGCGGCCCTGGTGAGCCGCTTCAGGTCTGCTCTTATCGTTGCCTCGACCAGCGGCACGAGCGACTGGAGAAAACCTCCACCCGGGGGCTGCAAGATTATAGAAGCTGGCTCGTCGTCCTCATCCGGGGCGAGCCATAGAGACATATCCCCAAGCCTGCCCAAGGCCACGGGAAAGTCCAGCGGATTCTCCTCCATTTGCGCCTCCGAAAGCGACCCCGCTGATAATATACCACTCCGCACACTCTGCCGCAATACTCTCGCGCGCCCAAGGCCCGTGAGCCTTGGCGTGAAACTCCACACTCCTTTACTGAGGGTCGCATGATTGGGTGCCCCGCCAGTGGGTCATTGGGAGGAGGCAGGCCCGCGCTGCCGTCCGCAGGCGAGTCGGGGTCCTTCCGACCGCCGGAATCTGAGGCCGGTCAGTTGCCGAGAATCCCGTCGCCGCCGCAGGAGGGGCACCGCACGCAGCCGCTGGCTCCGCAGCAGGGGCATGGGCTCGGAAGGGCTGCGCCGCGCCGATGGGCCGCAGCCAGGATCCCGCCTGCGCAGTGCGGGCATCGAATCTTCCCCGCGCCGCCGCACTGGTCGCAGCGCGCAGTGCTCCAGACCAGCTCGCGGCCGCAGCCGCCGCAGTGGCCCGCTGATTTGTCAACGGCGCAGCCGCAGTTCGCGCAGGCCGGCAGGCCGTTGTCCCATCTTATGTGAACTGGCGTCGCTGTTCCTGCGAACACTGCTGGCGCTTCCGGAGGCGGGCTGAGAATGCGGCCGGTCGCCGAGGCGCCGAGAAACACAACGCCTCCCGCCACCGCGAGCGAGCAGAGCATCAACTCAAGCTTCGGAGCAGGCATCTCATCGCACCGGCGACAGACAGTCGAGGCTACCTCAGGTCGTGCAGGTTCTCCGGCCGCAAGGTGGCGTCGAGAGGCATCGCCCTCATGTGGCCGTCAACGAAAAGGTAGTTGGACAGGTTGTTGTGTCTTCGGGAGGCTATCTTGGCCCTGACTTCCTCTTCCCCCATCCAGGGATCATACATGAAGCAGTGCCCGGGAGTCCAGTTGTCCGCCCGCTCAGCAAGCAGGATCGTGGCCGCGGGGTTTTCCACCGAGCTGAGGCGCGTGGCGAACATGAACCAGCCGTTGACGACGTATGAGACAGCGAAATCGGTAGGATCTGAAGGGCAGCGTTTCAGCGGGCCTGCCCCGCTCATCTCGCAGATTCGGTCAAACCAGGGCTTTCCTACCCTCGGCCCGGCAGGCCCCTCACCTGGCTCGCCCATGTGGGCGCATGGGAAAGTTTCGTCCCAGTCCTGGACATACATCCCGATCGCAAGCCCGAACTGGCGCATATTGGACACGCAGACCGCCCGCCGCGCGGTCTCCTTCGCCTGCGCGAAAACGGGGAGCAGTATTGCGGCCAGGATGCCGATAATCGCGATGACGACCAGCAGCTCAATCAGCGTAAAGCCCCGGCGCGCTGGCCGGTTATCCATTGTCACAACCCCCTTTCGTGCCAAGGTTACCCGTCCCGCCCCTCGCCCATGTGGCGCAGCCGCCCGCGGCTGTGTCCCTCCGCCCTGGACTGCCCGTCGCGCCCGCCGCGCCAGAGGTCTTCCTGCCCCGCGGCGGGCGGGCAAGTCACTTCCCTGCGCCCTTCGGAGCCTTCGGCGCGGCAGGCGGCGGGGCGCAGCACTTCGCGTTCGGGCCGGCTTCGGCCTGGCGTCCGCACGAGGGCGCGCCCTTCGCGCGGCCGCCCTGGCACCCGCAGGCGCAGGGGTCGCCCGGGTTGCCGGGCCCGCTGGCCTTTCCCAGGTCCGGCGCGTCGGCTTTCCCGTAGCGGACGCGCCAGCCGCCCGTGGCCTCGTGCTTCAGGAACATTGGCATTTCACTCAGGTGGAGTCGGCCGTCGGCCCTCTGTACCAACACACAGGTCATCCTGGCATCGCCGGGACCCAGCAGGTCTGGGGGGCTGAACAGAGCTATTGCGGTTACGATGTCCCGGCCGTGATCCTTGACCATGGAGACAAAGCGGTCCCGGTCGAGGCTCGAACGCGACCGCAGACTGAGCAACGCAAATGCCTCCGCTCCGTGCCCCAGCGAGAATCGCTCCGTGTAGGCGCGCGCCACCGCCGCAATCTGCCTCTCCTCCGGCGTGCGCTCGGCCCACTCGAAGGGCTCGATGCCCGTCGGGCTCGCGACGCGCCACTCCCCGTCCTCACGCTTCATGTACGCCCGCAGCCTCGGACCGTGCTGAAGCTTCACCTCGTACACCGCGCGGTCTGTCCCGACCCGCACGGGCGCGACTCGCTCTACTCGCCACTCGCCCGTGTCCGCTGGCACCTGCGAGTGCCATCTCGCCGCGTAGGTCTGGAGAGCCTTTGGCGGGACCTTGCGGCGCACCTCCGACGTCAGCAGCTCCCACGCCCGGGCGTGGTGGCCGTTCAGGATCGAAGACCAGTAGGCGAGGCCCACGTGCCCCGGCGTCACCGGGGACACGGGGGGGGCGCGCGAGCGCCGAGCCGGAGGCGCAGAGCCACACCGTCAGGGCCCAGGCGGTCAGCTCTCGCCGCGGGGCCGGAGATGCCTTTGGGCGTTGCGTCCGGGTCACGGTCATCCTCCTCATCCCCTTAGGGGTTCGCCGCGTCACAGAGGCAGCAGTAACAACCCACGAACTGACAATAGCCGCACACGCCGGGGCCTCCGTTGCACCCCGCCACGACGCAGCAAGTGCACGAGCCGCCGCTGCACTTACCAGAGGGCATGACCCAGGTGCAGGGCCGGATCGAGGTCCTCGCGCACAGTTGCTCGGGGCACGGGGCGCAGCGCGGACTATCCATGCAGCAGCTCCAGGGGCAGGGGCAGTATTTCCAGTGATCGCCGCACGCGTTTGCGCCCCCGTTGGGGCACTTGTTCGCGCGCGCCCCCCACTCTGGGCGGCAGCCGTAGAATCCGCATGAGCAGGGCTGGCCGCCCCCGCACGGCGAGCGGTTGACATTGGAACAGATGGGCTGCGTGCACGAGCAGCCCTGGCCCCCGCACTTGCTGGGCATGCACTGGCCCGTGGTGCAGTTCGTGCAGGTGTCGGTCGGACACTGGTAGCCCCCGCATGCGCAGCAGGCGAGGGCGCGGCTGCCAGCGCAGAGCAACGCAGCCAGCGAGAGAACCAGCGGACACAGCCAGAGTCTGTCGGGTCTCATCGTCTGCGCCTCCCCTCACTTCTCGGCGGCGCGCAGGCGCGCCAGCCACTCGGAGGCGGCCTCCCGCCACGGCTTGTAGGACGCCTTGTCGGGGTAAATGTCCAGCACCTTCTGGTAGGCCTGGACGCCGTCCGCCTGCTTCCCCTCCGCTCGATAGGCCTGCCCGATGGAGAGCTGCGCCAGGGCTGCCTCCGGGCTGCCGGGCCAGCGCGATATGACCTCCCGGAACGCCGTGCGCGCCTCCCCGCAGCGGCCGGCCTGCAAGAGGAAGCACCCCGTCAGGTGAAGCGCGTTGCGCGCCTCCTTGGTGTCCGGCGCGGAGTCAACCACGGCTCTCAACTCCTGAAGCGCGCGCGTCACGTCGCCCTTGCGCCCATAGCACTCGGCCATGTAATACCGAGCGTATGGAGCCCAATCCATCCCGCCGGCCGGAGAAGTGCGGTATCCGCCGTCTATGATCGCCTGGTAATGCGCGATCGCGTCGTCGTAGCGCTCCTCTTCCGAGGCCATAACCGCCAGGCCCCGGTGCCCCTCCGCGCACCACTTGCTCGCGGGGTAGTTGTCGAGGACCTTCTGATACGCCTGCGCAGCGGCAGCATTGTCGCCAAGCAGCCGGTGGCACATCGCAATCTTTGTCTGCGCGTCGGCGGAGTGCGTCTCGCCAAGGCGGGGGCCGTAGTCCTGGAGCGCCTTCTCGAACTGGGCTGCTGCTTTGCTCAGGAACGCCGGCAGCTTGAGAGCCTGGCCCATCTGGCGGTAGTGCTCTGCGAGCATCACGGCTGCTCTGCCCATCCAGTGCGTGGGCTTGGGGTCCTGGAGGGCCTTCTTGTATTCCGCCTCGGCCCGATCCCACTGCTTCTCGCTCGTGTAGTATCTCGCAATTCGCACCTGCGCCCAGCGGGCCGCTTCAGTCCCAGGCCATGTGACGACGACGCGCTGGTAAGTGGCCAGGGCCGAGCGGTAATCATCGTTATTGCTCACATTGTGGAGCCGCTTGCATTCGGCAAGGCCGACCGTGGCCCACGCGGCCTGCTCGGTCTGAGGCGCAAGCTCGATCGCCTTCTGATACTCCGCTTCGGCCTTCCTGAAATCCCCAGGCGCAAGCCCCCTCGCCCGCATGTCATTCGCAAACTCCAGCTCCTCGTAATACTCGCCGAGGAACCGATGCGCCGCCGCCTCGAGCTCCGGCGCGGGCGATGAGGCAAGCGCCTGCTCGCACAGCGAAAGAAGCTCGGGCAGGCGCTGCTCCTGCCGCAGGCTTTCAGCTTGAGAGCAAAACTCCGATACCGAGGCTGGCGGCTGCGCGCTGTCCGGGGCGGGCCAGAGGGAAGCCGCGAGAAAAACGAGGGCGCCAACAGCCGGAGGGAACAAGAAGGTGAAGCGACGCGTCAACCGAGGATTCGCTGCGAATAGCCAATTGTGGCCGCGCATATTTCCCCCTTCCCCCGCGCGGCGAGTGGTGCCCCCGCGCGGCTTGGTGAAGCTACTTTCGTCTAAATTCTACTCTCTCTCTCGGTTTGTCAATACCCCCGGCAAGGAATTTTTCGCCAGCCGGCTCCTCGCAGGGGCCGTCGCCCGCCCTTTGAGCGAGCGGCTCCGCAGGCCGCGTCACATGCCAGTCTGGAGCTGGCCGGCGGAGGTGGGCGAGCCGCCGTCTCAGCCGCGGGCGCGCCCGGGAGATCGCCCCCTTGGTGGCAATCGTCAGCCGGCCGTCCAGGGCGCGCAGCCCCTCCAGCACGCAGCGCAGCACTTCCCGCAGCGAGTACGGCATGTAGAGCGAGAGCGCTACAATCACATAGACCATAAACGGCGCTGGCAGCGCACGCTCTCGCTGGGATTCTTTGCCTTCCGCGGCTAAGACTGCAGAGATGGTGGAAAGCGGGATGATCCTCGCCAGCAGTCCCACGCTGGTGAGCAGCGCCGGACGGGGAAGCTGCGATGCATCGGCAGATGTACGGGCCATCAAGCACCTCCTGGTTCTTGGCCCAGTACATCATCTATATCATCTATATCATCTCTTAGACGTTTAAGTAAACAGTATTGTGACTGTCCTCGTTTTCCCCGTTTTCCCGGTTGGGCACTGCCCCCTTAGTGCCGGAAGTATCTCTTGCGGGGGCGCTTTGCGGCCCGTTCAGCGGCCCTAGCGGCGTTCCGCTGTTGGCGGCAGACTGAGCATAGGCGGGGAGGGGGATACCCCAGTCGTTCGTCCTTGGCCCATTCGGCCTCGGCGTAGACGAATGGCTGCCCGCACACGTCGCACAGGAGCTCTCGGTCAGGCGTCATTACCAGCGACGCTCGCCGCCGCCTCGGCCGAAGCCGCCACGACCACGGTCCCCGCCGCCGGCTCTGCGCTCGCCCTTCGGGCGCGCCTCATTGACGACGATGGCCCGACCGTCCACCTCGCGGCCGTTCATGGCAGTGATCGCATCGGCTGCCTTGTCCTCCGGCACGTCCACGAAGCCGAAGCCCTTGTCGGCAATCAGGCGGACTGCGCTGGGCTCGTAGGCCGCGAACAACTCCCGAAGTGCGCTCTCCGTAATGGAGTAGCTCAGGTTCCCAACGTACAAGCTCTTGCTGGCCATAGTGGCCTCCTTGTGCCGGGGCCTGGCTCCCCGGCGCTGATCTGCTGCATCCTAATAGACGCCAGCTCCCGAACCGCGCGCCAGGCCGCGGCGCAACGGAAGCCAGACCTGTGACGACCCCCCAGCTATCTGCGACCACCCCGGCGTACCAGGCGTCTCGCGCCGCGAATGCGCGAACGCGAGCTGGTGGCCGCCGAGGATGTCCGGGGCAACTCGGGTTCGGTCAGCCCGGCTATGGTTACGCGGGGGAGCTGTCGGCCGAGAGTGCGCTCGATGCTGGCGAGGACGGAGGCATCCTCCCTGCTCGCCAGGGTGAGCGCAGCTCCTGATGCCCCGGCCCGCGCCGTCCGGCCGATCCGGTTGAGGTAGTCGGCGGCCATGGCGGGCATGTTGTAGTTCACCACATGGCTTACCCCCTCGACATGGAGGCCGCGAGCAGCCACGTCGGTTGCCACCAGTACCCGCACCACGTGCTGCCGGAAGTTGTCGAGCGCCTTCTCCCGCTCGCCCTGGGTGAGATCTCCGTGGATGCAGGCCGCGTTAATCCTCTCCCGCTGGAGTCGTCTCGCCAGGACGTCGGCCCGGTGCCGAGTGCGGACGAAGACAAGTACGCTCTCCATCGTCTCCTGCCCGAGCAGCTCGAGCAGCAAGTCCGTCTTCAGCGCAGACGGCACGAGGTAGACAGACTGTGAGATGGCCGCGGGAGGGGCGGACTGAGAGCCGACCTCGACATGCTCTGGGTCGCGCAGAATCTCTTCATAGGCGAGCTCCAGGAGTGCGATTGGCATGGTGGCAGAGAAGAGCATGGACTGGCGCTCTGCGGGCAGAAGGGCCAAGATGCGACGCAGGTCGGGGATGAACCCCATGTCCATCATGCGGTCCGCTTCGTCTACCACGAGCACTTCGACAGAGTCGAGCCTGGCATCACCGCGGCGGTGGTGGTCGAGCAGGCGACCCGGCGTAGCCGCCACGATCTCGCACCCGCTCTTGAGGGCCTGTCGCTGGCGATCCATGCTGACCCCGCCGTAGACCGCAACTGTCCGCAATGCCGTGCCGTGCGTGAACGCCACGGACTGCTCAGCCGTCTGCGCCGCGATCTCACGGGTTGGCGAGAGAATTAGCGCCCGAGTGCGACGATTCCTGCCCCCCTGCAGGCGCTGGATGAGGGGAAGGAGGAAAGCCGCCGTCTTGCCGCTTCCGGTCTCAGCGGTGGCGATGAGGTCACCGCCGGCAAGCGCCAGAGGGACTACTTCCCGTTGAACAGGCGTCGGCATCTCGAAGCCCATTCGATGAGTGGCCCGAAGAAGCTCGGGTGAGAGACCAAACTTGGTAAAGATTATCGTTACCTCACAGGCTAGAGGAAGCCATATCGCCGATGCGTCCTGCTAGCCGACGAGGTGACTCGCTCTCGATTGGGCCCCCGCGACATACACAGATGCACGAAGCCTATCTACAGGATAGCAGAATCCGTGGAGGGCGTCAACTGCTGCGGGCGAGATGTTCGTTGGGTAGGAGCTCGCCTCCTGCTGCATCAGGGCGATCTACCGTACAACGACGTGAGCGCGAACGAGTTTGGCGGTTTCGATCCCAGTTCTCTTGGTCGTGGTGGAGGAAAACGACCTGGCATGGTTCGGTTTGACTCACCAAAGGTCGAAACAACGGGGCCTGCCCTGCTTGCCCTGAGCGCAGCCGAAGGGAGCGGAGTCGAATGGGCTTCGGACGAGGTCGCCGATTTCGATGCCAGAGCGGTTCGGACCCTCTCTGTTGCACCCGTAACCGGTGCATGGCACGCACGGCGCAAACTGCGCAGGGAATCCACAACGATTCGGGGAACAGGACTTTGGCCTCGAGGCCCACTTCGCATCACAAGGGGTTTGGATTATGGAGAGGACAGCAGTAGTCTTGCTATTTGCACTGCTCGGCTGCGCAGCATTGGGGGCGCGTGCGAGCCGTGATGTGTCGCGACCCATCAGCGTGGAAGTCGCAGACTACGCCGAGCGCAGCATTTACCACTCGCCTGAGGTGCCTGGCTATACGTGTTGGGTCGGGCTCTGGCTCACACATGACGGCCGCCTGCAGTGCTCGTTTGTCCAGAAGACGGGGCCGAAGGACAACCCCGTGGCGACCGTGCCGGTTCTCGAATCGAGGGACGGGGGTCTGACATGGAGGCGCGCGAAGGCGGATACCCCGCGCGTCAGCCGGGGAATGGCAGTGCTGAAGGACGGAACTCTCGTTTGCCCGCGGTGGACCGGCGACCCCAACGATGCCGGCTATGTCCAGCGTTCGACCGATGGCGGAACGACCTGGGGAGATCCCATTTACTTCGTGCCGCCAAAAGCCTACCGGGCCTGGCCTGCAATGATACGGCCTTTGCGCGATGGGCGGCTGGTCTTGATGGCCGGCGTGTGGAAACGCGGCGACGGCGAGATTCCGAACGTGCGCATGACGAAGATGATGTTCGTGTCGAAAGACCAGGGAAGGTCGTGGGGACCGCCGATTACATTGATGCCGACCGAGACGGGAGTCTGCGAAGAGAGCGATTTCTGTGAACTGCCGAACGGCGACCTGTTCTGGGTGCACCGCGTCGAACACTTTCCGACCAGCCGGGTCGAGCTCTCGCCCCTCGCCGCTCGCATGGCCGAGCCATTTCCTAACGGGTATAGCGACCGGATGCAGAGCATTGTCAGAAAGAAGGGCGACACATGGGAGCCTGGGCCCGCTGGCCCGGCGCCCTTCCCGCACAGCGGCTTCCCTTGCGTTCTTCTAACCAGAGAGGGTGTCATTCTTCACCTGGCCACCGATGGCACTTACTGGACCTCCGACCTTGGTAACACGTGGACGCGCCTCTCGATCCCCGGCACCGGCTACTACCCGTGTGCCGTGCAGCTCCCAGATGCCACCATCGTCTGCATTGGACACGTGGGCAGCGATGACGTTTACGGAAGCGTGGACCAGTCCATCGTGCAGCAGACTTTCCGGCTGAACGTCAGCAGCATAAAGGGTGGGCACCGATGAACGTGCTTCGCCACGCCGTCGTCCAGCCGGGAACCACTGACGACGGCTGCCCCCGCCGCATCGTGCGGCTGCGGGGCGACTTATCCGGTATTGTCCGGCTGCTACCGAACAATGCAAAGACGGTGGTAGCGGGGGCGGGATTCGTACCCGATTGGACCAGGGAGAAGGTTCCGCTCCTCTCAGTCGAGTGGATCTATGCCATTGCCAAGCAGGGCGCCAGAGAGATGCGGAGAGTAGGGCTCACACTCTGAGAGAGACCCGGTCAGACCTGGAAGGTTCCGCAAATAGCGTCACCTGCCTCATAGCGTCATAAAGCCAGGTGGTCAGCGGGTTCGAGCGGTGACGGTTCTCGGATTGAGGGCGCCACAGAGCGCGCGTAGGTCGCAGGAGTCCTGTCAGCCTCGCTGCAAACTTGCACTCGAGTGCGCGTGCACATCACCCCGTCAGCACGTCACCGAGGCTGCCCCCTCATCCCGGACTCTCTCCATCACAGCCCGGATGTTCTCTGTTGCTGGGAACTGCCACTGTCTCGTCGCCTTAGACTTCCGGCTGGCCGACCTTTGGCGTCTATCTGCCCGCGAGGAGTCTCCCCCTGCTTTTGAGATGCCGCCTCGGTCGGCTGAGCGGCCCCTTATGAACTGCCTACGGCCTGTGCTTCCTCTTCCATGCTCCCGCTCCTTTCGGACTCGTTTCGTTCGACCCAAGGAGCAGGAACACCCCGCTAATTCACCTCAGACTGCAACATCCCGAGTGTCCCAAGATCGCGGAGGACATACAGCCGACGGGATGCCAGACGGGGTCGCTGGAACCGATGAGAGCAGGAGAACTGTGGGGGGCCGTGGCACGACACCTCCAACAGGGCAGCCCCTGACGCGTCGAGGGCTGGGGCGCAATGGAGAAGGGGGGCGCTACCAAGCTCCTGGCAAGGTGTGCCGCAGCTGTGAGCACTTCGGGACCTGCACGCGTTCCCCACAGGGAAGGGTGATAGAACGGGCGCCCTATCAAGCTGAACTGGAGCGCAATCGGCTGCGGGTGCGCAGCCCCGATGGCCGCGCCCTTCTGGGCAGGCATCGCCAATACGCGGAAGCGCCATGGTCCTACGCGAAGTCGTATGGAGGCCTGGGGCGCATGAGTCCCCGTGGTCTGGGCAGCGCCGCCAAGAAGGCGCTTGTTCAGGGCATCGGCTGGAATGTCATGAAGCTGATTGCCCACCTGACAGGCCTGACTCCGAGGGGCCTGAGCGCCCTTCAGAGGGCTTTCGCTTGCGTTTCCATGTTCGTTCGTCATCTGCTGGCTGTCGCGAGAGCACGGCGCCGATGGCGTGCGCCAATGGGCGGCGCCCTGGCGGAATGCCGCCGAGTCAGCTTGCCACACTCAGACCGCCTTTGCCCAAAGACTCCCAGCCCACAAGCCACTTTATCACGAGCCTGCTAGTCCAGAAGTTTCAGAGAAAGAGAGGCCGGAACCGCCAACTCCGGGGCCAAAACGAGGTGCGAAGGGGGCACCTCGTCCACATCTTCGGCTGCTTCGGAAGGCGGAAAACGAGGCTACTACACGCCAAGGGACTCCGCCGAGCCTACTCCGCCGAAGCGGCTGCGAAGGCTGGAAGCGGCTACGTCCCTCTCGCGAAGGCGGAAACCCGCCCTTTGGTCAGGCGGGTCTGGAGCGAGAGAGAATGTTTCGATAAAGAAGAATGGTGGAGCGGGGCGGAATTGAACCGCCGACACCTGGATTTTCAGTCCAGTGCTCTACCGACTGAGCTACCGCTCCATTCTGCGCAGTCTGCCTGAGAACTCTCTCAAACCTGCAAACCTGAGAACTTTCAAACCTGAAAACTCTAAACGGTAGGTCCGGGCCGCCCGGCGCCGTCCTTCCGTTCAGAATGGCTCTGATTTTGCAAGGTTCGGTCTGGTGGCTGGGGAGGGATTCGAACCCCCGACCCGAGGATTATGATTCCCCTGCTCTACCGCTGAGCTACCCAGCCGGGGCATCCTGCATTCAGGGTCCTTCTGCGAATATAGCCCGCCGGATACTGCGGCTGGAAAAGCGCCTGAACTGAAAGGCGCGCTCGTTGGCGTTCCCCAGTCCGCTGATTTTTCGGTTTCCCAGCCTGCCGATTGAGTATATCGGCCCGGCCGGTGACTGTCAACAACGACGGAGGCCCTGCTTCTTCGTCGCCTCGCGCGATACCGCGGGGCAGTCCGCCAGCCGGCGGCTTGCGCGCTGCCTCAATCCTCGCGGGGCGGGGTATATCTTGGGGCAGGAGGCGCGCTCCTGCCCTACGACGCTTGTGCTGACGCCCTCCCATGGAGATGTGAGTAATGGTAAGCCGCTGCGGGGGAGGAGAAGCGTTGCTGTTGCTGGCCACGCAGTTATGAAACAGCCTCAGCGCTGCTCCCCTACGAGCTCGGGACACGAAATGCAGCGGAGCAGGGGATAGCGGCTGCTGGCAGAATCCGTTCTCTGAGGCGACTTCGCGGTGGAGGGCACTTGCTGTCTCGCTTTCTTCGAGGTTGAACCCTGGGAGCGCGAGGCCTTAGAGCGAGGGCGGCTTTCGGCCTTTCGGCTCAGCCTCCACGACTATCCACTGGTGCCCGAAGAAATTGCCGAACACGCCAATTGCGATGTGATTTCTGTCTTTATCTATTCCCGCGTCACGGAGCAAGTGCTCCAGGCTTTTCCGCGTCTGCGCCTGGTCGCAACCCGTTCCACTGGCTACGACCACATAGACCTGGAGGCCTGCCGAAAGCGAGGCGTCGCAGTATGCCATGTTCCAAACTATGGAGAGAATACCGTGGCCGAGCACACTTTCGCGCTGATACTCGGGCTTTCGCGGAAAATCTACAAGGCGGTTCAGCGCACTCGCGCACTCGATTTTTCGCTGCGCGGCCTGGAGGGCTTTGACCTGTACAGAAAGACCCTGGGCGTGGTGGGCGCAGGTTCCATTGGTCTGCATGTGATACGGATTGGCCGGGCCATGGGAATGCGCGTTCTGGCTTACGACATGGCTCCGAACAGACTCCTCGCGGAGGTCCTGGGGTTTGCTTATGCGGACTTCGACACCCTGCTGCGCGAGAGCGATGTAGTTACGGTTCATGTGCCTCTCACTGCGCAGACGCGGCACATGTTCAACAGCGAGACTATAGCGAAGATGAAGAAGGGGGCGCTTTTGATAAACACGGCCCGGGGAGAATTGGTGGATACCTCGGCAGTCATCAGGGCGCTTGACGAGGGGAGGCTTGGAGGGGTTGGCCTTGATGTTCTGGAAGGTGAAGCAGCAGTGAAGGAGGAGAGGCAGCTTCTTCTGGGCGAGGCGCCGCCGGAAACCCTGAAGGCCGTATTGCAGGACTACGCCCTCGCCAGGCGCGAGGATGTGATAGTGACACCTCACATGGCGTTTTACAGCCGGGAGGCGCTGCGGCGCATCCTGGAGACTACCTCAGACAACATACTGAGCTTCCTGGAAGAGAAGCCGAAAAATCTGGTAAGCTAACGAGGACTCTTGACAGGGCAGGCCATGCGCAGGAAGCGTAGGGCAGGAGGCAAGCCCGCCAGAGGCGGGCGAGCTTCTGCCCTACGACCAAGGCGTGATAGGAGGTGAGGGGAATGGTAGTCAACTTTGAGGTGATCCCACTCGGGGTCGGCACGAGCACGAGTCCTTATCTGGGCGAGATTCTGAAGATGGTGGATGACAGCCGTCTCGATTACCGGCTGACGGCCATGGGCACCGTTGTTGAGGGAGAATGGGATGAGGTGATGGGCCTGATACGGCGGTGCCACCACAAGGTTTTGTCGCAGGTTGACAGGGTGATAACGCATGTGACCATTGACGACCGCAAGGGCTATACGGGCTGCATCGAGGGGAAGGTGCGATCCGTAGAGGAGAAGGCGGGCAGAACGCTGAGGAAGTGAAATGGCGCGACGATAGGTTGCTCTTAGCGCTGTCAGGAGGAGAAACTGCATGAGAAGCGATGTCATAAAGCGCGGCGTGGAGCGCGCCCCTCACCGCAGCCTGCTGAAGGCTTGCGGAGTTCGCGACGAGGACTTCGACAAGCCGTTCATAGGCATTGCGAACTCCTTTTGCGAGATCGTGCCCGGGCACGTGCACTTGCAGGATTTTGCGAAAATCGTGAAACAGGCAGTCAGAGAGGCCGGAGGCGTTCCCTTCGAATTCAATACCATTGCAGTTGACGACGGCATAAGCATGGGGCACCTTGGGATGCACTATTCTCTCCCGAGCCGCGAGTTGATTGCCGACTGCGTGGAGACGATGGTCGGCGCTCACCGGTTCGATGGGCTGATATGCATTCCAAACTGCGACAAGATAGGCCCCGGAATGCTCATGGCGGCAATGCGCCTGAACATCCCGACGATATTCATAAGCGGCGGCCCCATGGCTGCCGGAAAAACCAAAGAGGGCAAGGTCGTTGATTACATCTCGGTTTTCGAGGGCGTGGGCGCTTACCAGGCTGGCAGGATATCCGAGGCCGAGCTGAAGGAGCTTGAGGATGCGGGCTGCCCGGGCTGCGGCTCATGCGCCGGCCTGTTCACTGCAAACTCCATGAACTGCCTGTGCGAAGCTCTCGGCGTGGCGCTGCCGGGCAATGGAACCATTCTTGCCATATCGCCAGAGAGAAAGGAACTTGCCCGCCAGGCAGCCTTCCAGATAATGAAGCTTGTGGAGCGCGACCTGAAGCCGCGCGACATCGTGACCTCATCGGCCATCAACAACGCGCTCGCTCTGGACATGGCCATGGGCGGCTCGACGAACACTATCCTTCACACTCTGGCGATAGCAAGCGAGGCGGAGATCGGCTACAGCCTGGAGAGCCTCAATGAGCTTGCCGACAGGGCGCCTAATATCTGCAAGGTGTCGCCAGCCTCGCAGTGGCGCATGGAGGATGTGGATAGAGCCGGAGGCGTGAGCGCAATCCTGAAGGAACTGAGCCGCTCTCCTGGCGCTCTGGACCTGAATGCCCCCACAGTGACGCTCAAGACCCTCGGCGAGAATATCGCGGAGGCCAGGATTCTGGATGAGGAGGTCATCCGACCTCTCGAGCGCGCCTACAGCCCGAAAGGCGGTTTAGCGGTGCTGTTCGGCAACCTAGCGCCTGAAGGCGGGTTGATAAAGACTGCCGCCGTGGAAGATGGAACTGTTCGCCACGAAGGGCCTGCCGTTATTTTCGAATCCCAGGATGAGGCCGTCGAAGGCATTGCGGCAGGCCGCGTTCGGAAGGGCGATGTCGTTGTGATTCGCTATGAGGGCCCGAGGGGAGGGCCTGGAATGGTGGAGATGCTTGCGCCCACCGCCGCCATTGTCGGCCGCGGGCTTGAGCGAGATGTTGCTCTTATCACCGATGGGCGTTTCTCCGGCGGCACGCGCGGAATCTGCGTTGGGCACATCTCTCCAGAGGCCGCCGCAGGAGGCCCGATCGCGCTTATTCACAATGGAGACATGATAGGGATAGACCTGGAGAGGCGGACGCTTGAGGTCAAGCTCAGCGATGAGGAGCTTGCGCGGCGGCGTCAGGCGTGGAGGCCCGTGCGGCCCAAGGTGAACTACGGCTGGCTTCAGCGATACGCCGCCATGGTGACATCGGCAAGCACGGGCGCCGTCCTGAAAGTGCAGGCCTGAGCGAGGCTGCGCCACAATCGTGTGGTTCACCGACGGCAGCTCCCTGCTGGACGCTGGTTCGGAGCCGCGCTGAACTCTCCTCCCCCTTTGACGGGGGAGGAAAAAGGTGGGGGTGCCAGGGAGGCAGACTGCCGGAGCTCTATGCCCCCAGCCAGCCTCCCCCACGATGCCGGGGGGAGGGGAACTGAGGGTGGGCACCGACGCTTTTGAAACCGGGCCCAAAAACGAGCCAAGCTCTGAACGACAGGGGAGGAATTCTGGGACATGGTCCTGGCATGACACATATGCTGTGTGATCCATCGCGGAGGCCGACTTGAAGATAATTCTGGCGCGGAACGCTGGTTTCTGTTGGGGAGTGGAGCGCGCCGTTGACATGGCCCTCGAGGCCACGGAGAAATATGGCAGCCTCTGCATCCTCGGCGACCTGATTCATAACCGCGAAGTGGTGCAGAAGCTTCAGGAGCGCGGCGCCAGGACAATACAAACTCCCGATGGAGCCGACGGCGAAGCCGTGATGATTCGAGCTCATGGAATTCCTCAATCAAGCAGGCGAGAGCTCGAAGAGCAGGGCTTCGAGATCGTGGACGGCACTTGCCCTTTCGTCGCAAGGGTTCAGAAAGCGGCGCAGCGCTTCGAGACGGAGGGACGGCAGGTTCTGCTCATTGGGAAGGCGGGACATCCGGAAATCGTGGGGGTTCTGGGACACACCCGCTCTGGCATTGTGGCGCGAAGCGAGCAGGAGATCGACGCGCTGCCCATGTTCGAGAAAGTCGGCGTGGTCGCGCAGACCACGGAATCGAGAGAGGTTTTTCAGAGGCTTTGCAGCTATATAAGCGCTCGCTTCCCCGATGTTGTTATAAGAGATACCATCTGCTCAGCCACAGAGGAGCGGCAATCCTCGGCAAGGGAACTTGCGGAGAAGGCCGATGTGATGATTGTGGTTGGAGACCGGCACAGCTCGAACACGACACATCTTGCCGTGATATGCTCAGCGCTGACAGAGACCCATCACATTGTGGGGCCCGATGAGCTGGAGGCCGATTGGGTCAAGAACAGAGAAGCTGTTGGAGTGACGGCCGGCGCCTCGACTCCCGATTGGGTAATCGAAGAGGTTCTGGAAAGGCTTCGCAACCTTGCCCTCGATAAGGGCGCAGCGCAAGTCACGGTTATCACCTGATAGGCGCGCCGGGCAGAGCCGCAGAGAACAACACCGCCAGGACGATCCTTCCAGACATCGCTCGCGCCCTCCAGGTGTGGGCGCTCAAGCTCGGCGCCCTCAAGGTATTCCCGGGCATTGACCGTCTCCAGGCGCTCGCGGATTTTTCGCCGTTCCTCCTGGTCGTCCGGCGTCTTGTTGATGTTGGGGCAGCGCCAGAAGCAGTGGGGCCCCTGGCCCAGCACGGCAGCTACGCCGGGCGGGCAGGCGCACAGCGGATCAGCGTCTTGACCGCAAAAGTCCCGCAGCGCGTTCTCGTGTTTGAACCTGTAGGCCATTTGCGCTCTTCGGACATGGTGGTTTCCCCTTAGAGGTCTAACAAGACCCGCGCACTATCTCACACCGAGGGCAGGTTCTCTTCCGTCTTCGGATTGCGGCGGCTTGCCGCCGCTTTGAAATCCCTCTGGGATGGCGTTGCCACCCGAACGGGATGGCAGAGCCAGCGGGAGCAAGCAGGCTGTTGCAAAACTCCCCGCGCCTCCTCGGTTCCTTTAGAAGGAAGAAAGCGCTTGTCTGACGAATAGGTAGGGCTGGAGAGATCGGGATGCCGAATTTCAAGCAGATGCCTATGGCGCCGT
>Ga0315280_10001504_pt1 | contig 39880 bp, 25 predicted proteins | sample YL17G06_40_MG_FD_203697 | JGI IMG/M metagenome (GOLD analysis project Ga0315280, IMG submission 203697) | Sediment microbial communities from Yellowstone Lake, YNP, Wyoming, USA - YL17G06_40 | ecosystem: Environmental > Aquatic > Freshwater > Lake > Sediment | place: USA: Wyoming | collected...
CGAGAAAACTGGGAGATATTGTCTGGGATGGTATTGTTGACAGGCAGGATTATAATCTGGTTGCAGCATGCCTGGGATTTGCTGGAAGCGTGACTGACGTTGCCGGCAAGGATAAGATACTTGGGATGCCTGATAATGCTACTAATGGATATGATTTGGAAGCAATGTATGCTGTCCTGCCTGCAGCAGAAAAAGCAAAGGTAATTCCGCCTGCGGAGGTTATGAAGTCTTTCAATAATAAAGTGAATGCCCTGTTTAATTCTGTGATTGAGCGATAGGCTGTAAGCGTTAACGAGGGAATCCACAGCCGGTTTCTACGACCGCGGAGGTGCAGCGGGACGAGCGTTTCCTTCGGCTCTCAGGAAAGGTGTGCACAGCACACCCTACCGCTGTCGCCGCGCTGGGCACCCCTATGCTCTCTTTGGGCTTGTTGTTCTCCGGAGAGTCTTGCGGGGGAACTAAAGGTATCCGATATCTCTTTCTGCATCTTTCCCCCGCCGAGATTCTCGCCACAAGGGATCATCCTTCAGCGATTGTTGGATTCGCTCCCGGATCTGCTCTGCGGTAAGACCGGCATAGGCACGGGAGAGCTCCTCGCGTCGCTTCCGCATAAAGGCCACCGCGTCAAATGGCTTCTTCACGGCTTCACCTCTGGAACCGGCTCATCGTCAAGTCCACCATGACATTATCCTTGAGGTTTGCGCCCAAAGCAACGGGCAAAAGCGAGAAGTGACAGGTGAGAAGTGACAAGCAAGAATCATGCCGTAGGCCGTAAGGCGTCAAACTCCCCCAGCACGGCCGCTTCGGACGTGTCGTTTGGAGTACCGCGTTCACGCGGCACAGAGCCGGCTCTGCCGGTGTTCCAGAGCCTCGATCCAGATTCTCGAACCCGCCTGAAGGCGGTACTCCAAACAGAAGGCGGAACTCCAAACGGTCAGTGCTTGTCCGGGGCGTTCTTCACGTCCCAGATCATGGTGTCGGGCCAGTGATTCTCGGTCAGGAAAGTCCCGTATTCTTTCTGGCCCTTCAGGAAATAGCCGAGGAAGGCTACGCTGTAAGAATTCACGATCCGGTACGTTAGCTCCATCGAGGTGAATTCGAAGGGCTCGTTCGTGTCGCGGCGTTTGCCGCTGCCGATGCCGTCGCCGAAGTTCTTGTTGACCTTGAAGACGTCGGTGAAGGAGTAGTGGCCGCCATTCTTCAATTCGAGCAAGAACGAGGGGCCGGTGTGTTGGGCGTGATTGGCGCGAATCAGGGTGTTGCCCAGGACGCCGAGGGTGCGGTCCTCCGTGCCCAGCATCCGCAGCGAGGGCACTGCCAAGTTCGTGTGCGTGGGCGGGGCGCCGGACATCGCGACCACCGCTTTGAAGCGCGGCTCGCGATCCGCGGCCCAGTGGGCGGTGAAGGAGCCAAAGGACATGCCGGCGATGGCGGCATGATCCGTGTCGATCCGGCCGGCGAAGCGCGGGTCGCCGCCTTTGTCCCAGCGGATCATCTGGTCGAGCAGGAAGATCACGTCGGGCGGCCGGTCGGTGGCGGAGCTCAGCCGCTGGCCGGCCTGGGATGGGATGACCTTGCCGTCGATGATCGTCCAGCGGGCATTGCCCGTGTGATCGGCGGAGACGATGATGTAGCCGTGGCTGGCGAGGTAGTCGCACCAGAAGGTGTTCTGATGGCGCGAGCCGCCGTTGCCGTGCGAGAAGACCACCAGCGGGAAGCGCCCAGGGCGGACCGGCGCACTGCGATGGGCTTCGTTCCAATAGAGCTTGTCCACCTCGGCGGCACCGATCTTGTACGTCTTCTGGATCAGCTCGTCGATCTCGGGCGTCACGCCGCCGGGAATGAAGTCGGAGTACTTGTTCTTGGGCATCTGCCGGGCTTCGTCGGCCGCGGGGTACCAGATCTCCGTGACGAGCGTGCGGGGCTGCTTGGTGAAGCTGTCGGTGCGGCTGGAATCGACGAAGACCGTGGTCGTCACCCCGACCGGGAAAGGTCCCACCGACAACGGGTCCGGCGGCTTCGGGCTCGCCGGTTCGCTCGCTGCCCCCATCGGCGCGAGCAGCGCGACCATCCCCAACAGCAATGCCATCGATCTGATCGTTCGTAGACGCATCATCATGTCCTCCGGGTTATTCCTGGCATTATGCTTGAGACTGCCGCTTGAGACAAGGGGAAAGAAGCGACATGTGACAGGTGACAAGCCACAAGCAAGAATAGTGCCGGGGCCGAGTTTGAGTGATGTACTACGCTGGCTACTCTGATGTGATGGGCAGACTCAAAAGGCGCTTCTTCGTAGCATGGGCGTCCCGCCCATGAGTCGCAGGGCCATCTTGGCCCTGCCTTCACGGGTGATACACATGGGCAAGATGCCCATGCTACGCGAGCGGGGACGCTCGCCCTACGAAGAGGCGAGCCGCGTCGGATTCCCAACCGCCGTACGACACCGTGTGTGTGGCTCCCACCAAATCGGGAAGACTGCTGGGTCGGGTGACACGGCGGGACTCGTCTGACCGTGCTCGCACAAGAGGGTCCGCGCGGGCGTAGACAGGGCATTCGGATGTGTCCCTTCATTTGTGCCGATAGAGTGACGGTGCCCCGGACGAAGGTCATTGACCTGCCGGGGCCGCTGTGGTAGGATAGACCTATAATTTACGCGGCGGATATGGAGGGTCCCCAAACGCGATTCATCGCGTTTGGGAGCCCAGTTATGGGAGGTTTCGCCATGCGCAAGTTGCGAATTCTCGCAGCCACCATCGTACTGGCTCTCGCTGTCAACGTGTCCCTGGCCGGGTCACGGGATGCGCTCTGGAGCCAGGTGCAGGACGCCATCAACAAGGGACTGCCCCAGACAGCGATCAAACTGCTGGACCAGATCATCCCGGGGGCCTTGGCCGATCAAGCCTGGGCCGAGGCCACCAAGGCCATCTGCCTGAAAATCGCCCAAGACGGCATCATCCAGGGCGGCAAGGCGGAAGAGATGATTGTCCAACTCCAGGCGGAGATTGCGGCCGCCCCGGAGCCGATGAAACCTGTGATGGAGGCGGTCCTCGGGCACTGGTATTGGCAGTATTTCCAGCAGAATCGCTGGCGGTTCATGCAGCGGACCCAGACGGCCGAGCCGCCGGGAGCGGATATCACGACGTGGGACCTGGCGACCATCCTGGCGGAGATCGACAGGCACTTCACCCTGGCCCTGGCGGCCGAACCGACCCTTAAGGCCACGCCGATCGGTGTATGGAACGACCTGATCGAGAAGGGGACTGTGCCGGACACGTATCGGCCGACGCTATACGACTTTTTGGCTTTCGACGCCCTGTCATTTTACACTTCAGGCGAACAGGCCGGAGCGCTGCCACAGGATACCTTCGAGATCATGGCGGATAGTCCGATCTTCGCCCCGGTGGCCGATTTCCTTGCCTGGCGGCCGCAGACCTCGGACACCCAGTCTGCCCAGCTCAAGGCGATCCAGTTGTACCAAGCCCTGCTGAGCTTCCACCGGAACGATGCCGACAAGACCGCGTTCATCGATGCGGATTTGGAGCGGCTGGTGTTCGGGAACAACCAGGCCGTCGGGCCGGAGAAGACCGATCTCTACAAGGCGGCCCTGGAGCGGTTCGCCAGCCAGTGGAAAGGCAACGACATCGCCGCCCGGGCCCTGTACGAATGGGCCAACGTCGAGTATGGGCAGGGAAACAACCTCAAGGCCCATACCCTGGCCCACCAGGCGTGGGACCAGTACCCCGCCAGCTTCGGCGGCATCCAGTGCTACAACTTGATCCAGCAGATCGAGGCCAAGTCCGCTTCGATCACCACCGAGCGCGTTTGGAACGACCCTCTGCCCAGCATCGAAGTCACCTACCGCAACGTAACGAAGGTCTACTTCCGGGCTGTGTCGGTGAAGTTCGAGGACTACATGCAGGTCGGGGGGCAGTACGAGCCCAGCACCCTGCTCGCGGCGGAGCCCGTTCTTCAGTGGAGTGCCGACCTGCCGCCCACCACGGACTACAAGACGCGGGTCGAGACGCTGCCTGCCCCCAAGGGGCTCGCGAAAGGCATTTATTTCCTGCTCGCCAGTCACGATCCATCCTTCAAGAAGGATGACAACCAGATCAGCCTCGCGCGCCTCTGGGTCAGCGACCTGGCGCTGGTCGTGCGAAACGTCAGCGAGCAAGCCGTTCTCGAAGGATTCGTGCTTCGCGCCCAGAGCGGCGAGCCCGTCCCCCATGCCCAGGTGACGCGATGGAAATACACCTATGCCAACTCCGGCAAAGGTTATCGCTATGATCAGGTGGATCGGACGCAGTCGGACGGCAATGGACTGTTTCGCTTCGCGCCAGCCGGCAAGGACTACCAGAGCTACCTGCTCGTGGCCGAATCCGAGGGCGACAGGCTGGCCAGTGGGAACAGCTATAGTACGTACGGCCCCTACGTCAATCCGCCCACCAGCACCCAGACGGTGTTCTTCACGGACCGGTCGCTCTATCGGCCGGGCCAGACGATCCACTACAAGGGCATCTGCTTTAGTATGAACACGGCCACCGACAACTATCAGACGCTGGCGGGTCAGCAGTTGACCGTCGTGTTCAAGGATGTCAACGGCCAGGAAATCGCGCGACAGCAGGTGGTCAGCAACAACTATGGCTCCTTCAGCGGTAGCTTCACCGCCCCGCGCGATCGCCTGATGGGACAGATGACCCTTGCGGTCGAGGGCGGCCCTTCCGGTTCCACAAGCGTCAATGTCGAGGAGTACAAGCGACCCAAGTTCCGTGTCGAGATTGATGCGCCCGCTGAGGCGCCCAAGCTGGGGACCGAGGTCGTGGTGCCGGGCAAGGCCGTCGCGTACACCGGCGCCTCCATCGGTGGAGCCCAAGTCGAGTGGCGCGTGGTGCGGCAAGTGCGTTTCCCGCCCTGGAACTGGTGGTGGAGATGGTCGTACTCGTCGAGTCAGTCGCAAGCCATCGCCCACGGCTCGGCGGTAACGCAGGCTGACGGATCGTTTGCGATTCAGTTCACGGCCAAGCCGGACTTGACGGTCTTGGAGACCGATGAGCCGGTATTTGAGTTCGTGGTCTATGCGGATGTGACGGACTTGACGGGCGAGACACGGTCAGACCAGCGCACGGTCCGCGCGGGGTATACGGCACTCCAAGCATCCGTCTTCGCTGATGTTTGGCAGACGCCCGACAAGCCCGTTCAATTGATGATCCAGACCCAGTCGCTCGACGGCGAGGTCGAGCGGGCGTCGGGCACGATCCGGATTCACGCTCTCAAGCAGCCGGACAAGGTGATCCGGGGCCAGCTTGCGTCCAGTGGCTACTATTACTATTACGGGGTTCCGTCCGCCATTAGCGCATCCAAGCCGGATGCCTCCGATCCCGATACGTGGGAGTTGGCCGCGTTGATCCGCGAGCAGGCGTTCAAGACCGATGATACGGGGCAGGTCACCATCCCGGCCGTTCTGAAAGCCGGCATTTACCGCGCGACCGTCGCCACCCAGGACCGGTTCGGCAAAGCCGTTACGGCGCGGCAGACGATCCAGGTAGTGGACCCAGCGGCCAGCCGCTTCGGTGTGCGGGTCGCCAACTATCTCGCCGCACCGACGTGGTCCGTCGAGCCGGGCCAGTCCTTTACGGCCCTGTGGGGCACCGGGTATGACACCGGCCGCGCCTTTGTGGAGATCGAGTGCCGGGGCCAGGTTCTGAAGGCCTGGTGGACCGACCCGAACCGGACCCAGGAGACCATTCAGCAGCCGGTCACCGAGTCCCTGCGCGGTGGCTTCACGCTCCGCGTGACGTACGTGCGCGAGAACCGGGCGTATCTGAGCCAGCAGATTGTGGACGTGCCCTGGACGAATAAGCAACTGACCATCGCGTGGGAGCGTTTCCGGTCGTTGCTGGAGCCGGGGACGAAGGAAGTCTGGACCGCGATCGTTACCGGGCCGGATGCGAAGAAGGCCGTCGCGGAGATGGTGGCGGGCTTGTACGATGCCTCGCTGGACCAGTTCCTGCCGCACGATTGGCTGCATGGCTTCACAGGCTTTCGCCAGGAGACCAGCCGGTTGAGCAGCCAGTTTGAGAATAGTTCGCTTTCCTTTACAGCGGTCCTCTCCGGCTGGACCAGCGACTACAAATCGGTGACACTCTCCTATCGCCATTTCCCCGATGATATTGTGTATCTGGCGGGCAGTGCCTGGGGTGGCGGCGGTAGTCGCCCGGCCGCGAGAGGTGGGGGCGACACCGCCGGAGCTGTGCCCACACCGGCACCTGCCGACTCCGCGCCCTATGCGGAGAAGACCACACAGACGGATACCACGAGCGTCCAAGCGAGTCCGGACCTTAGCAAGGTCTCGGCCCGCGAGAACCTCGATGAGACCGCCTTCTTCTTCCCGCACCTTGTATCGGGCGCGGATGGTGTGGTCCGGATGGAGTTCACGATGCCGGAGGCCCTGACCGAGTGGCGGTTCCTGGGCTTTGCCCACGACAGCCAGCTTCGCAGCGGCTACCTGACCGACACGGTCGTCACGGCCAAGGACCTGATGGTCGAGCCGAATCCGCCGCGATTCGTCCGCGAAGGGGACGTGATCGAGTTCACGGTGAAGGTCTCGAACCAGTCCGCCGCCCGCCAGACGGGCAAGGTGAGCCTGACGCTGACCGATGCGCGGACGCTCGAACCCCGCGACAAGGCCCTGGGCAACGTGGCGCCGGAGCAGGATTTCGATGTGCCCAGCAAGGAATCCCGCGTGTTCTCGTGGCGGCTGACGATCCCCGATGACTGCGAGTACCTTATCTACAAGGCCGTGGGCGCGACGACGCGTCTGAGCGATGGCGAGCAGGGGTACCTGCCGGTGCTCAGCCGGCGGATTCTCGTGCAGGAATCGCTGCCGCTGCCGATTCGAGGTCCGGCGACCAAGGAGTTCCAGTTCACCAAGCTGCTCGAATCGGGCCAATCGACGACCCTGCGTAGCCAGAGCCTGACCGTGCAGATGGTGTCGCAGCCCGCGTGGTACGCGGTGATGGCCCTGCCCTATCTGATGGAATATCCCTACGAGTGCAGCGAGCAGGTCTTCAATCGGCTCTACGCCAATACGCTGGCCGCGTACATCGCCAATTCCGATCCCAAGATCCGGCGGATCTTCGACCAGTGGAAAGCCACGCCGGCCCTGGATAGCCCGCTGGAGAAGAACGAGGACCTCAAGAGCGTCGCCTTGGAGGAGACCCCCTGGGTCCGCCAGGCAATCTCGGAATCTGAGGCCCGCCGGAATGTCGGCATCCTCTTCGACCAGAACCGGCTTAGTGACGAGACCGCACGGGCCCTGTCCCAGCTCCAGCAGATGCAGTCTGGCGATGGCCTGTGGCCGTGGTTCGCCAGCTGCCCCGGCAACGAGTACATCACGCTCTACATCACGACCGGTTTCGGCCGGCTGCGGCACCTTGGCGTGCGTGACCTCGACGTCAGCGGCGCCATCAAGGCTCTGGATGCCCTTGACCAGTGGATGGACAAGTGGTATCGGGACATCCTCACAGAAGGCCACAAGGATGAGAACCATCTCAGCCCGACGGTCGCCTTCTATCTCTATGGGCGCAGCTTCTTCCTGTCCGACCACCCCGTGGCCGCCCAATATCAGGAAGCCCTGAGCTACTGGATGGGCCAGGCGCGCCAGTACTGGCTCTCGTTGTCGCGCCAGTCGCAGGGTCATCTGGCCATCGGCCTCACGCGTTTTGGCGACAAGCAGACCCCTGCCGACATCATGCGGTCCATCAAAGAGCATAGCGTCACCAGCGAGGAGTTGGGCATGTTCTGGCGGGACACGGAACACAGTTGGTGGTGGTATCACGCCCCGATCGAGACCCAGGCCCTGATGATCGAGGCCTTCGACGAGGTCATGGGCGATACCCAGGCGGTCGAGGATTGCCGCGTTTGGCTGCTCAAGCAGAAGCAGACGCAGGATTGGGCGACCACCAAGGCCACGGCTGACGCGATCTACAGTCTGTTGCTGCGTGGCGCCGACCTCTTGGCCTCGGATACTCTGGTCCAAGTGGCCTTGGCCGGCCAGTGGATCGAGCCCGAACAGGTCGAAGCCGGCACCGGGTTCTACGAAGAGCGTTTCGTTCGCGGCGAGATCACTCCGGCGATGGGCCAGATCACGGTCCAGAAGACCGATTCCGGCGTCAGTTGGGGCGCGGTGCACTGGCAGTACCTGGAAGACATGAGCAAGGTCACGCCCTATGAGGGTACGCTGCTCCAGCTCGTCAAGACCCTGTACGTCAAGCAAACGACGGACAAGGGGCAGGTTCTGTACCCGGTCCAGGGGCCGCTCGCCGTGGGCGATGAGTTGGTGGTGCGGATCGAGCTGCGCGTGGACCGCGATATGGAATACGTCCACATGAAGGACCAGCGGGGCAGCGGCACGGAGCCGGTCGATGTCCTGAGCCGCTACCGCTACCAGGACGGTCTGGGCTACTATCAGAGCACGCGGGACACCGCCACGCACTTCTTCATGGACTATCTGCCTAAAGGCACGTACGTCTTCGAATACAGCACCCGCATTCAGCAGAAAGGCCAGTACCAAACGGGTATGGCCAGCATCGAGTGCATGTACGCTCCCGAGTTCAACAGCCATTCCCAAAGCTTCGAGCTGGAGGTCCGGTAGGCAACGCTTGGGTGGCATCGTCAAGGGCTCGCCCTTGGCGATGGCGGCTTTCCTGGGCGCAGGACCATCGTCAAGGCTAGAGGCCTTGGCGATGCCACCCACCGGTTATGCCGCGTGTGTCACCGTGAAAACGGTTGCAGAATCGAGGTGCGCCTGCTATCCTACAAGAATGATTCGCAAGGTGGTGCAGATTCACGATATGGATAGCCATTCGGAAATCCGGCAGAACCTGGAGTATTGGCTGAGCCGCCCGCCGGAGGAACGCCTCGCGGAGGTCGAGGAACTCCGGCGCGAGTACTATGGAGATTCGCACCGACTTCAAACAGTTGCTCGAGTTGTTCAACAAACATAATCATCACGAGAGTCACCGGCGTCCCGTGGGAGAAGGCTGATGCCGGAAAGGCGTCTGGGTTCTATGGCGATGTACCCGTTTTCTTCATAGGTCGCGACGATTTCATCGCCAACAAGCGGGCCATTGGGCGAACAAAGGATGCCGCTGACGTCGAAGCCTTGGGTGAGCCGTAGCACACCGAAGAAATCAGGGGACGTCGCCGTCTGCGGCGACGGGTGGCAGCGTCAAGGCCGAAGGCCTTGGCGATGGTCCTACGCATGGTAAAGCCGTCATCTGAGGCGACTTTGCATCTGACCTGCTGCAGTGAATCGTGGAGTGAGAGCCGAGAACCTGTGCGAAAGCCTGTGCGAAACCTCTGGTGGGGAGCAGGTGCGGCGGTGACAATTGTCACCGTGGGCTTGGTGATCCTTTCTGTCCACAGAACAGGGCCGGACCCGCGGGAGGTGCTGAAGGCGCTGACCCAGGCACCGCCACCAGGCCGGGTGGTGATTCAATACCCGCTGGAAGGGACTCTATTCCCGCCCGACATTGGCGCGCCGTGCTTTCGCTGGAAGGACGATGATATCCACTCGGACCTGTGGCTGGTCACGGTTGGGTTCGCAGACGGCCAAAGACGCCTCAACTGCTTTGCCCAGCAATCCGAATGGCGGCCGGAACCGGCCGTTTGGGAGAAGATCAAGGGCCGATCTCGGGAGACGCCGGCCGTCGTGACTGTGATTGGCGTCAATCGCCAGGCACCGTCCGGCATCCTGTCGGCGGGGCGTGTCGCGATCCAAACCTCGTCGGACCCGGTGGGAGCACCGCTGTTCTATCGCGAGGTGAACCTGCCTTTTGTGGATGCCGTCAGGGACCCGTCCACGATTCGGTGGCGCTTCGGCGCGGTCTCGGCCGTTGTGCCTCCGCCAGTGGTGCTGGAGAACCTGCCCGTGTGCGGGAATTGCCACTCCTTTTCCGCCGACGGCGCCGTGCTGGGGATGGACATCGACTACGCCAACGACAAAGGCTCGTACGCCATCGCGCCGGTCCATTCGGCCATGACTCTCGACAGAAGCGCGATCATCACTTGGAGCGACTACAAGAAGGACGAAGCAGAGCCGACCTTCGGATTGCTCTCCCAGGTCTCTCCCAACGGCCGGTTCGTGGTCAGCACGGTCAAGGATGAATCCGTCTTTGTCCCCAAGCCCGGCCTGGATTTCTCGCAGTTGTTTTTCCCGGTGAAAGGGATTCTGTGCGTGTATGACCGGCAAACGGGCACGTTCCAATCGTTGCCAGGGGCCGATACGCCGAGCCTGGTCCAGAGCAATCCGGCTTGGAGCCCGGATGGCAAGTACATCGTCTTTGCCGCGACGGAAGCACACAACCTCCGACGCAGCAGCGGCGCGCGGACTGTGCTTTTGAGCCCGGCCGACTGCCGCGAATTTCTCGAAGAAGGAAAACCCTTCAAGTTCAACCTGTATCGCATTCCCTTCAACGAGGGTAAAGGCGGCAAGCCGGAGCCGCTGGCCGGGGCCTCTTTCAATGGCAAGAGCAACTTCTTCCCCAAATACTCCCCGGACGGAAAATGGATCGTGTTCTGCCAAGCCGAGAACTACATGCTGCTCCAGCCGGATAGCGAGTTGTACGTCATTCCGGCCGAGGGAGGCCAAGCCCGGCGGCTGCGGGCCAACACCAAGCGGATGAACTCCTGGCACAGCTTCTCTCCCAATGGCAAGTGGCTGGTGTTCTCCGGCAAGCCGGATTCTCCTTACACACGGCTGTACCTGACCCACATCGACGAGCAGGGCGAGAGCACTCCGCCGGTAGTTCTGGACCGTCTGACCGCCCCGGATCGCGCCGCCAATATCCCGGAGTTTGTCAACGTCGCCCCCTCCGCCATTCGGCAGATCCGCGAGCAGTTCGTTGACGATGTCTCCTATGCCCGGGGGGCGCTGGAGTGTCTGAAAACGGGCGACTTCGACGGCGCCCAACGCCAAGCCAGGAAGGCACTGGCGCTGAACCCCAAGAGTGGCGATGCCCTCCACTGCCTGGGGCTGGCCCTGCTCGGACGCGCCCAATTCGACGAGGCGATCCGGTACCTGTCGGAGGCAGCCCAAGTGAAACCCACCGAGGACCAAATCGAGGTGGATTTGGGGGCCGCCTTCATCGTCGCGAACCGGTTGGAGGAGGGCGTTCGCCATTTGCACAAAGCCTTGGAACTGGCCCCCGGTAATGCCGGAGCGCACTTCACTCTCGGCGTGGCGGCGGCGCGCCGGGGGGACAGGCAGGAGGCCATCAAATGCTGGTCGCGGGCGGTGGAGCTCAACCCGGAGAACGGCGAAGCACACCACAACCTCGCCATCGCCCTGGACGAGCAGGGCCACCCGGACCAGGCCATCGCGCATTATCGCAAAGCCGTAGAGTTCAAGCCGGATGACGCGATGACCCAGGCCCAGTTGGGGGTTGCTCTGTGTGACACCGGGGGGACCCAGGAGGGCTTGGCCTATCTGTCCAACGCGGTGAGTCGCGACTCCGCCAACAACGCTGTCCGCTACCTTCTGGCGACTACCTTGGCTCAGCTCAAACGGCACGATGAGGCCATCGCCCAGTTCCTCCGGATTCTGCGACTTGACCCCCGCCACATGGACGCCATGGTAGGCTTGGCGGACAGCTACGCCGAGACACGCCAGATGGACAAGGCCCTCGGTTGTCTCGATGAGGCGCTCCGAATCGCACAGTCCCTCGGGAATCCGCGGCTGGCTCAGCAGATCGCCAAAAGGATCGAACTGTACAAACAACGCCCGCCTGCGGGCAAACGCGGCGGATCGTGACTCGGGGTGACTGGACTTGAACCAGCGACCTCGTGCGCCCAAGGCACGCGCTCTAGCCAAACTGAGCTACACCCCGGAATACAAGCAACCTGTGAGGTATTATACGGCCTCCCATGACGCCATGCAACAGCCTGATTCTCGAAACGCCGGCGTTTCCGGTTATGGGACTCGCCACTTTGAAGGGCGGATGACGGGCTCGGCCGCGAGGAGGTGCTCGACGAGGTACGTGTCTGTTGATCTCCAGCCACGCAACGCACGTATCCGGGTGGCAGCCTCAAGCGCAGCTTGGGGATGGCTTCATCTATTGGTGCTGACCATCCCCAAGGCCTTCGGCCTTGAGGCTGCCACCCGGAACGTTGCCTGCCGCCAAGAATACGTGCTTTGTTGGCGCGTGGATTTTCGGATGGCCAAGTCAGGACAGAACGCGTAAAAAAGGTTGCATAACCTGCGGGTTTGCGGTAAAATACGCGCATTAGGGAATTAGTTCCGGGGGACGCAAGGGGCCCCAGAGGTGCAAAATCGCCTGTGGGGACCCGAAGCCATGATGCGCGACGGCTCGCGGTTTGGGGTTTTTGGAGAAGGCAGATTATGGCTGGTATGTTCTATTCGCTCAAAGAGGCGGCGCTGAAACTCGGCATCACCGAAGACCAAGTCAAGCAGTTGGTCAAGGAGAATAAGCTGCGGGAGTTCCGCGACGGCTCCAACCTGCTGTTCAAAATCCAGGAGGTCAACAACCTGGTGGCCGAGGGGATCGGGGCGGAGGAACTGGAGCTGCAGGAACTGCCCGCCGAAGAGCCGGCGGCCGAGGCCCTGGAAGATACGGCCGCGGCGGCCCTGGGCGAGTCCGTCGAAGAGGACCTCTTCAAGCTGGACGAGGAAGCACTACCGGCCGGCGAGGTGGCGGCAGAAGGGGACGAGGCGGCGGACCTGGACCTGATCCTGGAAGAGCCGCAGGCTGCTGAGACCGAGCCCAAAGACGAGGCGGTCCCTGAGATCGAGTTGGAGGAGCCGCAGGCTGGCGAAAAGGGCGCCGAAGCCGCCGCCGAGGAGGACCGGTTCCTCGCCGAAGAGCTTTCCGAGCCCGCGGCGGAAGAAGAGAAAGAACAACCCATCGCGGAGGACGCGGAAGGGTCGAGCGAGGAGATTTCGCTCGCGCAGGAGTCCGGCGTCCTCGCGGAAGGCAGTGACATCACCGATATGGACACCGCTCTGACCGGGGAAGGCGTCAACGTCCTCGGCGAGACGGATACGGATTACAAAGCGACCGAGGATTCGATGGCGGAGACGACCGGGCCGGCGGCCTCGGCCGGCACGAGCGCCGAAGCCTCCCTGGAAGAGATCGAAGACGATGTGAACCTCGACAGCTTCGGCAGCGGCTCCGGCCTGCTCGACCTCTCGCTTCAGGCCGACGACACTTCGCTGGGCGGCATCCTCGACGAGATCTACACCGCCGAGGGCGGCGAGGGAGAAGCCACGCCGGCCGAAGGCGAGCCGACGGCGGAAGTAGAGGCGGAGGCCGGCGAGGCCGGGGAAGCGGCCTCGTTCGATGAGATCACGGCGGAAGCCGGGCCGGCCCCCGCGGAAGAGGAAATGGCGGTGCCCGAGCCGGTCGGCGCGATGCCGGCGGCCATGGGGACCGCCTACGTCGAGGCGGCTCCGGACGCCCAGAGCAATGTCTATGGCCTGCTGCTGTTTCTGCCGATGATTGCCCTGCTCTACACGACCATTGTCACGGTCTCGGCCCAGCGGGAGGTGATGCCCTCGATCCTGTCCTCCGTGCAAGGGCTGATCAGGTACATCATGGGCGCCGGCATTGTGGTCGCCCTTCTGATCGGCGCGGGCACCCCCTTCCTGGTCGGCCGGGAAAGAGCCCCGAAAGAGGCCAAGCCGAAGCTGGACAAGAAGGCCAAAAAAGAGAAGCCCGCCAAGGCCGAAAAGTCTGCCAAAGAAGAGTCCGCCAAGCCCGCCAAAGAAAAGAAAGGCTTCAGCCTCTTCGGCAAGAAGAAGGAAAAGAAATAGCGGCCGCACAGCCGTCCCTCGGCTGTGACGAAACACGCAAACCGCGAACCACGCGAAAAATTCCCTGGCTCGGGTGCCATGTCTACGCTCGCGTAGACATGCGCTATCCATTGCCTGAATCAAAACCGCCACCGCCGGCGGAATGTCACAACATCTCACTAACTGCCACAGGCAGGTAGTGACTTGGGGCCGGCCCTTTCCTGAGCGTGCAGATCGTAGTGGCGAAAAATACCTCTCATGGGCCCCTGTGGGAGGCCGCAGATTGGGCAAACCGACGAAGAAGAGGGGCCTCGGCCAAGCCCGCCACGCCCCAAAAGGCCTCAGCCTCTGATCACTACCGACAACCGCTCTTCTAACACCTTTACGACTGAGGCGACTCCACGAGAGCCAGAAGCTCGGCAAAACTCGCTGGCTGGAGATTCTTGCACTCCTTCTCCGGGACCTTGACATAGTCCCAGTGGTCACCCGTAAGACGAGTCGCGTTCTCGCACCATAGGGCTGCCGCACGATCCTTGCAGGCCACATCTACGTCTTCACGTCCTTTGGTTTCCAGCAGATACCGTTTGCCGTCGGTGGTCACGGCTACGAAATCCGGCTCGTAGTACCGAAGGTTGTTTCTCGCATCGGCGTACTCAATCGCAAAACCGAACTGCGGGGGCAGTTTCGCAAACGCCGACACGTCAGGTGCCTCTTCCAGGAACATGGCGAAGGCTTTCTCGAACTGGTTCGCGCAAGCCACGAGGTTGAATACGGTCTTGCCCGCGTCGAGCGTCGGACGCGAATAGAGAAAGGCCGGCGTCTCGGAAAACGTCAGGCCACGATGCAATTGCTCAAGGCAGGTCGAGCAAGCTTGGGGCGTTTACGTACGGAATACCTGTTGACATGGTAGGCTTTACCAGGCATGTTGGGCATGTAGTCAGTCGGCTGTAGGTGAATGTCGGCCTCCGCCGTGCGCCTGGGAACCCGGGCCTAGCCTGCAGAGGGCTGGCTTTTTTCCTATCGATAGAATTGCCCCTCATCTTCATGCAGTCTATAATGCCGCCCGTAGCTGTGAGCCCGACACCTTTGGACGGCGAAGGCCGCAATCAGTGAGCGCGGCTCGCGAGTTGTTGTCATGTTTCACCTGTTGGCTGGGCGCTGATGAGAGCTCAGGCCGGGCAGGCGGTCTGCGACAGGGCGGAGACAACGTGTCACAGGAGTTCGCTGGTTCCTAACAATGAGTGTAGCACATAGAGAACCTCTCTCAAGCCCACCGCGAGGCTTCCGCTATTATGGGAAGCCGCAAGAAGTTGTCCGGGACGGTGCACTGCTTCCCTATCAACATTTGCTGCTCCGGGCGTGGAAGGAGATGAACCTCACTGCTGTCTTGACACTTGACGGGATTCCGACGGTCTATGTGCGCGATGAGAAGCGTCTTCCCGACCCGACCCAAGTCGCCGAGGTTCATCGCCAGTTCTGGAATCAAGGCGTAGCAACTGTACTTCTGCTTCGCGATCCGGAGAAGGTGTGTGTCTTCTCTTCCATGACCAAGCCGGTCGACCCATCTACTGCCAACAAGGGCGACATCGACGACCGTCTCGTCGAGACCATTGACCTTGCCACACAGGCGAACTGGGCTGGGCGTTTCTACATCCGGCTCGCGACAGGCCAATACTACTCAGGAGGCAATGAGGCCAAGTTCGATCCGCAGGAAGCGGTGGACGCGTACCTAATCGACAACCTTGCCGCTGTCCGTGATGAACTCACGAAAGGAAATGCCTCCTTGGAACCATCGGTGGCTCACGCGTTCCTCGGTCGATTGCTGTTCACCTGTTACCTCTGTGACCGCGGCATTATTGACCTGCAAAACTACTTCCCGAACCGCCCGTGGAGGCGCCTCCATGACCTGCTTGCCGAGCACGAAAATGACGACCCCCGCCCGGACCTTTACGACACGTTATTCCCAGCGTTGAAATGCGAGTTCAATGGTAGCATGTTTGATGAAGACCTCGACGGTGAACGGAACTTGATTCAGATCGCGCACTTGCGGGCCGTCCGTCGATTCCTCAATGGAGATGAAGTACGAAAAGGGCAGCGGACGCTCGGTTTCTGGGCTTATGACTTCAGGTTTATCCCGGTCGAGACCATCAGCGCCATCTACGAGGATTTCCTCGAAAAGGAAGGAGCTCCGGAGAAACGCAAGAGTGGGGCTTACCACACGCCCCGGTTTCTGGCAGAGATGACACTTGATCTTGCATTGGAGGACATGCGCCCACTGCAGGGCAAGCGTTTCCTGGATCCCGCCGTTGGCTCCGGAATCTTCCTCGTACTCCTGTTTAACCGTTTGGCGGCCGAATGGCGCGCGGCCCTGAGGGGCCAACCCTCACCGGAGGAGCAGGCGAAAGACTTGCGTGGTCTCCTCGGCTCTCTCCGGGGTGTGGACAAGAATTTGACAGCCTGCCGAATTGCGTGCTTCAGCCTCTATCTTGCCTTCCTCGACCAATTTCTTAACCAGTTCGACCCCCCTGCCGTGCGAGCCTACATGAAGGCTACCGGCGAGAAGCTGCCAAGCCTTCTTCAGTTCGCCGATACCGAGAGGAAAGACGCCGACCTTCCTGTTATTTGGAAGGAAGATTTCTTGAAATTAGCTCCTCGGTGGAAAGAGCAATATGATGTTGTGGTCGGCAATCCCCCATGGGCAGGACGTGGAAGCAAGCAGATCGCCCACAAGTTCATGAGTGCTGCTCCTGACGTGCTGAAGGATTCGGGCCACGCCTGTCTTTTGTTGCCCTCCAAGGTGTTCCTCAACCAGACGGATGAGTTTCAGTCTCAATGGCTTCGGCGGGTGACCTTGGACAAGGTGGTTCAGCTTGCGGACTACAGCTTCATCCTGTTCAAAGAAGCGCTTTGTCCCTGCAACATCGCGCGATTCACCAAGCGGACCCCTGATCCTGCCACGCACGAAGTTGAATATGTGACGCCGAAGGTCTCTCGCGTGGATTTGCGGGAGGGTGTCATTCTGGTTGCCCCACAGGACCGGAAGTGGATTCCTCTCCGCCTCCTGCTGGGAGCGGCGGAACAGAAGGCAACGGCCGTGGTGTGGAAGTCACATCTTTGGGGCACCCGCCGCGACTTGAAGTTCCTGGACTTCCTGTTCACGCTGCCGAGGCTGGGAGAACGCGTGGACTTGGTCAGCAGGACAAGGGGCAAACGCCACAAGCCTTGGGCAGCCGGCCAAGGGTGCAAACCATGGAAGAAAAGCTCCAAGGCCAAGCCTGACCGTGCTTTGAAATCGCTCGGCACATGGTCTCCTGAAGATCCTTTTGTGCCGGATTCGTTGATGAAGGGCGTGATGGGTCTGCCTCGGCGCGTCTGCCCAACGCTGGCCCAGCATCTTGAGGCAGAGGGCTACCTGACGAATAAGCTGTACAGCAAGCCAGACGAATCCCTCTTCACGCCTCCGCTGGTGCTCTTCAATCAAGGATTCACCGAATTCGGCTTCTTCGACTTTACGGTGCGATTTCAGCATGCGCTTCAGTCAATCTCGGGTCCCGACGAGGACGCACTTCTCTTCTTGATGGCATACATGCGGTCAAAGCTCGCCCGCTACTTCATCTTTCAAACCAGTGCCAACATTGCTACAGAGCGAGACAAGGCTCATCTGTTTGAGGTACTCCGTCTTCCCTTCTTCCTCCCCGACTCTGAAGCGGCTCGCCCGAACGCTGCGGACTTACTTACAAGAATCGCAGGTCGAATCCGCCAGCTAAAGGTGGATATGGACGAGAGTGTCTCAGACCTCCTGACGAAGCTCAAAAAGCCGAGAGTTGGCCCACTATTTGGCGATGACGACGAGAGCAACGCGGAAGCACGCTCAAGGTGGCTTGAAAGCCAGCGCACGAAGGCAGCCACACTGCAGGGGGAACTCAATCAGTCTGTTTACGAGTATTTCGACCTCAGCGAGCAAGAAGTCGCCCTTGTTGAAGAAACCTGCGACACTTTTGACAAGAGCGACACGCCTGCTTCGCTTGAAGCAGCCAAGGACGCTCCCACACTACAGCCACTCGGCGGTGCGGACCTCAGACTCTACGCCGACATGCTCACCGGGACGCTCAATGGCTGGGCCACCGGCGCGTTGCGTGTTTCGGCCTCTGGCGGCGTGGATGGTGACCTTGGACTCGGACTTGTCGAACTCAGTCAGACCAAATCAGCGAACAGCTTCAGGGCACGCGATGTCAACGGCGACCTTGCCCATGCCCTCCAACGCCTCCAGGAAGTTTCAACCGAGCGATCCGGCGGCTTGGGGTATCTTAGAGGCACATGGGTCTTCAATGGGACGCGGATATACCTCGTAAAACCAGCGTTCAAGGGCCAGTGGACGCGTACCGCCGCGCTAAACGATGCTGCCGACCTCTACACCCACATCGCTGAGGCGAGGAGGTTACCCAAGTGACGGCAGTGCATGAGGCCGCAGCGTGGGTTCCGCTTTTCCCCGACGAGGAGACTCCCTTCATTCTCGCCGCAGTGCTGCGCTGCACCGTGGGACTCAGGAAAGAACGCGCGACTGAGCTCGAGAACGACATCAGCGATCGACTTCGTGACTTTCTCGATCAGGATACGGGATTGAAGGAGCGGCCTGTGGAGGTTTTTCGAGAGGTTCCGCTTTATGATCGAAGACACCCGCGAAGGAGGCCACTGGGGCGCAGTGATATCATGTTTCTTTGCTCGACTGGCGTGCGAAAGCCATGGCCTTACTTTGTCATCGAATCCAAACGTCTCCATGTGGAATTCTCCTCGGGATGGAGGCCACTCGTTTCGGAATACGTTATTGGTCATCAAGGCATGATGTGTTTCATTGATCAGCGATACGCCCAAGGCTTAAGGATCGGTGGGATGCTTGGCTACGTATTCGATGGCGACATCGAAAAGGCTCGCACCTCCATAGCCGCCTCAATCGAGGCGAACCGCGAGAAACTCAAGAGCGCCCCTCCGTTCAAGCTGGTGTTGTCTTCGGTGTTACCCGGAGACTCGCGCGTATCGCAGACAATCCATGCTCTCGCACACGGGGATTTCGTCATCTACCACCTATTTGTCGCAGTCCTGGACGGTTAGTTCCCGGGTTGGCGCCAAGACAGGTCAGAGGAGCCATACTTGTCACCTTCGTGTCCCTGGATTCTCTCGCAGGGGCGCGACGCGTTTGCCGTCCTTGTCGTATTTGCCGTCCCAAATGAGCTCGGTCATGGCTCGCCTCGCGTGATCATCGCACAGGATACCGGCGGGCTACTGCCGCCCAGCGTGCCCATTCAACCAGCCCGCGTTCTACCTGTCCAGGTTTTTCGCCCTGTGCATGTGGCCAACCAGGAAGGGACCACTTGCGTTTCTCGCAAAGACGCGAAGATCACAAAGTGTAAGGCCATCGCTGTGTCATCTTCTTGGCGTCTTGGCGAGAGGATGGGCTGCGGCCGCAGGCCGCGCTGGGCGTTTGCGGATACCCCAGTGCTTGATCTGCTCCATGAACGCGGCCAAGTCAACGTCGCTCCACACGTCGATCCTGGGAATTCGGCGTCTGAATGCCCTCTACTCGCGCAAGAAGAAAGCCCGCGGCACTTCCTTGCGCCGCGGGCTTTTGCACCCTTTCGCGATTCGTCTATTCGGCGTTGACCGGGACTACGTCGACCAGCCAGATCAGCTTGAAGGCGTTCACGACCTGGGTCTTGTTCAGGTTGTTGCCGACCAGATCGACTGTCACGGTCGAGGAGGTCACCGTGTCGCCCCGGAAGCGGTCCACGTACTTGGCCGTGCCGGTCAGAGAGGGCAGGGTCGTGTCCGTGGCGAAGAAGGCGGCTTCATCGTCCGCCTTCTGGAAGACGGCGGCTTCGCTGCTCGTCTGCTCCGGCTCGTTGAAGCGCACGTCGAACTCGTACTGGCCCTGGCCATTGGTCTTGCGCTGCGGGCTCTCCACCCATTTGATGTTGCCCGTGACCTTGTCGGTCACCGTCTTGCCATCTGCCTGGTAGGTCATGGTCAGGTTGCGGAAGTACCAGGCGCTGCGCTCGTAGTCATACATCATCTCGCCGGTGACCGTGGTCTCCGGGTACGACCGGACGGGTCCGGCCGCCAGCACCAGGCCGCGCAGGGTCATGATGTCATAATCCTTCACGATCAGGCTGACCGTCTTGCCCTTGACCTGCCGAGTGAGAGTCTGGGCCTGCTTCTTGACCTTCTCCGCCAAGCTCGCGTTCTTGGGCGGTTTGCCGACCGCGGTGCCGCGAAACGCGCTTTCAAAGCCAGCGGCCTTGCCCATGGCATCGACCGCAATTCGTAACGTGCCTTGGTCGAAGTGGTAAACTCCCTGTTTGTCGATCTGCACGTCGCCCACCAGTTTGCCCACAGCTTTCTTCTGGGTCAGATTCGCGGGGTTGGCGACCAGCAGATTCAGGTTGTACGTCAGATCCGCCTTCTGCTTCTCCGATCCCATGCGGGAGGTCAGGATGGTCGGCAGGGCCTGAATCGTGCCCTGGAAGCCGAGCGTGTCGACCACCGTCACGTCGAAGGTATAGACGTCCTTGACTCCCACGTTCGGATTGCCGGCGCTGTCCACCTGGACCCGGCTGTTGAATTGGATGTCGAGCTTGCCCTTGATCGTGTTGTCCGCGGCGACCGCCGGCAGAGCGACCGCCCACACCACCATCACAACCATCATCGTCTTTGCCATTTGTGTCCTCCCTAAAGAATGGCCTTGTGGGATTCCCTTACGATTCACAATTTGGATACTCACGATAGCACCGTCGCCTAGGCAAATCAATAAAAAGAGGAACGAAGAAACCCGGCGTCCGCGCCGCTGCGGGCCCGGAACGGCTGCACGAGTTCTGCGGTTCCTACGTAAGGAATAGAGTACGTTGGCGGTGGAAATATTGCGCAAAATCTGATATTGTGCTCGTTCGTAGTGTGCCCGTAAGGGCATATCCGGAAGAAAGTGAGATCGTTGATGTGTGATTTTTGATTGGTGAATCAACAGTCAACCATCTCACTTCTCACTTCTAATAACGCCTTACGGCGTCACTACGAACGGGATCTTGCTGGAGACGTGCATGGCTCGGGTGAATCTTAGGAATAAGCTGCGGGAGCGGGCGAAGCTGGTGGTGCTGGCGGAATTGACCGGGGGGCCAGGGTTCAGTCTCGATCCCATCGAGAAGTTCCTCAAGGCCCGCCAGGAGAAGGCAGAGGCGCTCCCGGCCGCGTTTGACTTGGCGGCGATCACGCTGCCGCAGAGTCCGGGCGGCGTGGCGAATATCGAGCCGGCGAGCGTCATCAGCCGGATGCAGGCAAAGGGCCTGCTGGCCGGACTGGACGTGGTGCCGCACGTCACCTGCAAGGACATGAACGCCGACGCCATCGTCAGCCTGCTGATGAGCTTCAAGAGCGGCGGCATCGAGAGCCTCCTGGCGCTCACGGGCGATAAGCCGGTGAAGGCGGCCGGGGTCTTCGAGCTGGAGTCGCTGGGCTTGCTGCGGCTGATCCGCCGGATCAATCGCGACGCCTACATCCAGGCCGGCCCGCGCGCGCTCGGCGAGGTCCACCAGTTCTTCCCCGGGGCGGCCGTCTCGCCGTTCAAGTACACCGAAGCCTCGCAAATGCAGCAGTACTATAAGATGGAGAAGAAGATCGTCTGCGGTGCGGAGTTCCTCATCACGCAGGTCGGCTGGGACTGGCGGAAGTCGGCTGAGTTGTTCACCTACCTGAAGGAGGCCGGCCTGACGACGCCGGTGATCGGAAACGTGTACCTGCTCAGCACGCTGACGCCGGCCCCGCGTCTCATGCACGACGGCAAACTGCCCGGCTGCTTCGTCAGCGATGAACTGCTGGCCAAAGTCCAGTCGGAGCGGATCGACGGCCACCTGGAACGGGCGGCCCAGCAGGTCGCCATGTACCGGGCGCTCGGGGCGGCTGGCGTGGACATCGGTGGCGTCCCCGACTTCGACATGTTCACGCGCATTCTCCAGCGGGCCGCCGAGATCGGTACCGCGTGGGAGCAGTATAAGGATAATCTCTCGTGGCCGCCTCGATCAGAGGACGGACGTTCGACGGGTGGCAGCGGGGCCCCCAATGTCAAGGCCGAAGGCCTTGGCGATGACTCGACAGCATCCGTGAAAGACCATCGCCAAGCTGCGCTTGACGATGCCACCCGGCCCAACCCGCCATCAGGTGAGGCATTCTACCTCTATGAAGAGCCCGATGAGGAATCGCGGCGTGTGACACCTCGCCCGACGTTTGCCAAACGGCTCTTCGACTTCTCGCATCGAGCCTTTCTGGACCCCAAGCATACGGGTTTTCACGTGTTCAAGAAGACGATGGCGGTCCTGGGAGCCGACCAGGGCCAAGGGGCAATCTACAAGCTGTTCAACAGCAGCGAGAAGGGGTTCAAGTATCTGCTTTTCGACTGCGAGGAGTGTGGCGATTGCTTCCTGCCGGAGAATTTCGGCTTGTGCACGATAGGTGGCTGCGAGAAAGGCATGGACAATGCCCCCTGCGGCGACGCCACGGCCGACGGCCGGTGCGGCAATAATCTCGAACGCGTCTGCATCGGCGAGCGCATCTACGAGGCCGCCGCCTCGGAAGAGGGAGGACGCAGGACCGAGGACCGAGGCCGGCAGAAGCTGCGGAGGACCATCAACAAGCCCCGCAACCCGGCTCTGGCACACACCTCGTCCATCATCAACTATCTGTTCGGGAAGGACCATACCATGAAGGCCCCGTTTATTGCTATTGGCGAATCGATCCACGCCTCCATCCCCAAGACCGGCAAGATCATGCGCGAGCTGCACGATCTGGGCCCGAACGCCTACACGACGCCCAGCGGCCAGCTCGAGTACATCAAGGCCCTGATCGAGTCCCAGGCCGAGGAAGGCGCGGACTACATCGCCGTCAATCTGGATGCCTTCGGCGAGGACAATCCGCAACAGGCGGTCGATATGATGGTCCAGTACACCCGGCTCGTGCGCCAGTGGAGTCGCGGCGTGCCCATCTGCCTCGACAGCAGCAGCGACAACGTCCTGATCGCCGGGCTGAAGGAATGGTACGGCGGAGAATCCGCAATCCGCAATCCGCAATCCGCAATGATTCGTCCTCCGCTACTCAACTCTGTCAAAGTCTACACGATGGACCACATCCTGCCTCTCCAGAAGGAGTACGACTTTTCCTTCATCGGCCTGCTCGTCGGTGAGGACCGGCCGACCGGTCCGGGCGGATCGCATTCCGTCGAGGAGTTGTACGGCCTGGCTCGGCGGATTTTCGAGGGGGCGGTGGGCCAATACGGTTTTCGGCCCAGCCAGATCTTCTTCGATTCCACGGTCTTTCCGCTGGCCATCGACATGCCGATGGAGCCGGGCGTCCCCGGCTACACCTTCCGCACGTTCGAGACGATCAAACGCATCAAGGGCGACCCGCAGATGAAGGGTGTCCATTGCTCGCTGGGCATCAGCAACTGCGTGCGTGACCTGCCGGCGCGCCGGATCGGCGTCTGCCGCGCGTACGTGGCCAAGGCGATGGAGTACGGCCTGGACGCCGGCATCGTCAACACCTCCCACCAGTACGGCTCCGCCGACGCGGCCCCTGAGCTGCTGGCTCTGGTCGACGCCTATGCCCAAATGGACGGCTCCATGGAGAAGATGACCAAAGCCATGGAGCTCATGGGCCAGTTCTGCCGGGAGAATAGAAAATCATGAGTCCCAGGATTTGCTTAGTTCAGTGCGTGAAGCCATCCCCAAGCTGCGCTTGAGGCTGCCACCCGGAGCAAGCGCGTGTTTTTCGTCCATTTCTGGGTGGCAGCCTCAAAGCCGAAGGCTTTGGGGATGGCCAGGCACGTGCTGAGAAAGACTCGAGGTGCGAGATGAGTCGTGCGGGGTGATCAATGCTGGATGGGGAGAAGTATACGAAGCGTTGCCAGCGCTGGAATATCGCAGGGCACGCGCACGAATTGACCTTCAACTGCTACTTGAACCGTCCGTTTCTGTCCCGAGAACGCACGTGTGAGTATTTGGTCGATTCCCTTGATGCTGCCAGAAGAAAGTGCGATTTCGATCTCTGGGCGTACGTCTTCATGCCAAATCACGTTCACTTGGTGATTTGTCCGCGACGCGAGGCCTATTCCATTTCCGAGATTCTACTGGCCATCAAGCAGCCGGTGTCACGCAAGGCGATAGCATACCTCAAGGAGCATAACGCCGCGGGATTGCGCCTCCTGGCAACCGGCCAACAGGCACGACCGTATCATTTCTGGCAAAAGGGCGGCGGCTACGATAGGAATGTCACGGAAGTCGCTACCCTAATTGAGACAATCCGCTACATCCACGATAATCCCGTGCGGAAAGGACTCGCTCAAACCCCGGCCGACTGGTACTACTCCAGCGCGGCGGATTGGGACGTGTCAAAATCCGGGCCCTTGTCCATCGACCACGACAGTTTTCCAGTCCACTGAGCCATCCCCAAGGCCTTCGGCCTTGAGGCTGCCACCCAGACAACGTTGGCTTTTCACATACCGTCATTCGTCAAGTCCATTCTACCCCCGTCGACCTGCGTCAGCAAGGTGTTCGGCTGAGCCGCTCCCGGCGGGGCCTCGCGTCCCTCGTCAATGGCATGCGCGGTGGCGGGCGGGTGATTCGGATTGGGCAGCGGAGTGCGCTGGAACTCAGACGGGGTACGGCGACGGGTGGGATCGACGGCGATGACGGAACGAATGGCCTCGACCTGGTTCTCGGTGCCGCCGTCCGACATCTCGCCCCCGACGGTAGCAGCAGCCAGGACGCTCCATCGTCGCTGGCAATGCCGTTCGGGAATCGCGTAAACCCTTATGTGACAAGACTATAAGATACCGTGTATGGCCTGGCAGGCCATTAGCAAGCCGCATCGTCCTATAATATGCGACGTGGGACCCTTGACATTCTCGGTGGTCACCAGTAGAATCGGGAGACTCGGTGGCAGGGAACTACCTCATTTTCGAGCCTGAAACTCAAGGGCGGCTGGACGGGTGACGGCACAAATTCTTACGAGTCGGAATCAGGAGAGGGGAACACGACCTCCCTCCCGCGCATCTTTGGAATGGTGCAGATGATGAAAAGCCGACCGTTTCTTCTGTCCTCGTCGGGCCAGGAGAAAGAGCGGTTCGATGGGCACGGGTAAGTGCGTAAGGAGCCGTACGATGGTCAAACGAAAAGGCTTTACCTTGATCGAGTTGCTGGTGGTCATCGCGATCATTGCCCTGTTGATGTCGATCCTGATGCCGGCCCTGCAACGGGTCCGCTTGCAGGCCCGCCGGGTCGCGTGCATGTCGAACCTCCGGCAGTGGGGCCTCTTCTGGAAGCTCTACTGCGATGACAACAACGGCTACTGGCTCAGCGGCCGTGGCGGCGGCAGCGGAGTCTGGTGGACCCAGCCGATGCTGGACATGTTCAATATCGGCGTGAAGATGCGCTGCTGCCCCCAGGCGACCAAACCGATCGGCAGTGGAGTCCATCAGGGCATCGGCTATTGGTCCGAGCAGGCGTGGACATCGGGCACGTGGGTCGGTAGTTACGCCCCCAATGGCTGGATGTGTAACCCGGCGCCGGGTGCGAGCAACGTGTGGGGACGTTCTCCCGTCTCCGACCATTGGCGGACGCCGAACGTGCCGAACGCCTGGGAAATCCCGCTGTTCTGTGATGGCTGGTGGGTCGATTTCTGGCCGCGTGCCACCGATCAGCCCCCGACCATTGCCGGCGGCCCGCCGGACACCCCGAATAACAACGAGATGAACCGCGTCTGCGTGGACCGGCACAACGGGACGCTGGGCATGCTCTTCTGCGATTGGTCGGTACGGACCGTCGGTCTCAAGGAGCTGTGGACCCTCAGATGGCACAAGACCTATGTCACCGCCGGACCGTTTACCAAGGCCGGCGGCATGGACCCGGGCGAATGGCCGGAATGGATGCGGCGTTACAAGGATTACTAGGCAAGCCAATGCCATCCGCGACTTCGCCGTTCGATACAGGACGGCGATGATCGCCCTGAGAATGCAAGGAGTTCCCATTCGAGCCCGCCTCGGAGGGGGAACTCCTTTTTTGTGCCTGGCCCGCCACTCACGGGGGTGGGGTACGTGTTTGACCCAACGGGCGATGTTCTGGGTGGCACGGACAAACTCATTTGTCCCTGGGGCGTCGAAGAGTCCAGTCCATCCTCAGCAACACCGACAAACGAGACGAATCCGGCCTCCCTGGTAAGGCCGGTGTGCGGGCGGTGCCGGGCAGGACCGGGCGCGCCCCCAGAGCAAAGGAATGCATACCATGATTGCTGAGAACATCACCGAAGAGATGGCGCAGAAGGATGTCGCAGAGTCGCTGCTGCATAACGTCGATCGCAAAGCAAAATCCACGTCAGGTGTCAGCCTGTTTCACATTCTGACCGGAGCCGCTATCGTCACCTCGGTCTTTCTGTTCCTGCGGGGGCACCCAAGACTCCCGGTTTCTTCGACGTACTCATCGTGCGGCGGCTCCACAAATCAACATGACAACCACGGACTGACTCATCCCCACGGAGCATAGTCGCCCCCGTCGAGAGTCATGCCCACCGAAGACCTTGCTTTGGTTCGACGAAGCTGATAATATCCGGCGGACCAAGGCGTGGCATGTTCTCGGCGCGATGCCGCAGGAACGGACGGTTGACTTTAGGGGGTACCAGACGATGAGGCACTTGTGCGTGATGGTCGGACTGCTGTTGGTGAGCGCGGCACCGCGCGGGTACGCGGCCAATGCAAAGGAGAATGAGTTGAAAGAGTTCATTACCGCCCATGTCGAGAAGATCAAACCGTTGGACAAGCAGGCGAACCTGGCCTGGTGGGACGCCGCCGTTACCGGCGACCCCAAGGCGTATGACCGGTCCAGTGAGATGCAGTTGCAGATCCGCCGGGTGTATAGCGATCCGAAGGAGTTCGCGTTTCTCAAGGAGGTCAAGCAATCCGGGCCAGTCCAGGACCCGCTCTTGGCCCGGCAACTGACGGTGCTCTACAACGCTTATCTGGCCAACCAGATCGAGCCGGAGTTGCTCAAGCAGATCGTGGAATTGGGCACCCAGATTGAGAAGAACTTCAGCACCTTCCGGGGCACGATCGAGGGCAAGAAGGTCACGGATAATGAGATCAAGGACATCCTCAAGGATCAGACCGATTCCGCCCAACGCGAAAGGGCCTGGCTGGCGAGCAAGCAGGTCGGCGGGGCGGTTGCGGCGGACCTGGTCCGGCTCGTCAAGCTGCGCAACGAAGCAGCCCGCAAGCTCGGCTTCGACAACTACCACACCCTGGCCCTCGCCACCGGCGAGCAGGATGTCAAAGAGCTGGACCGGATCTTTGCGGATTTGTACGAGCGGACCCAGAAGCCCTTCGCCAAGGTGAAGATCGAACTGGATCAGATCCTCGCCAAGAAGTACGGCGTCACGCCGGATCAGCTCATGCCGTGGCATTATCACGATCCGTTCTTCCAGGAAACGCCGATGGTCTATGACCTCGACCTGGACGTCTACTACAAAGATAAGGACGTCAAGAAGCTGGCCGAGCAGTTCTACGCGGGTATCGGCCTGCCGGTCGAGGCGATCCTCGCGCACAGCGACCTCTACGAGAAAGAGGGCAAGAACCCACACGCCTTCTGTACCCACATCGACCGCGAGGGGGATGTGCGCATCCTGTGCAATCTCAAGAGCAACGAGTATTGGATGGAGACGATCCTGCACGAGCTGGGCCACGGCGTGTATGACAAGTATCTCGATTACAGCACGCCTTATCTGCTCCGCACGCCGGCCCACTCGTTCACGACCGAGGCGATGGCGATGTTCTTCGGCCGGCTCAGCCGCCATCCTGCCTGGATGCAGCAGATGCTGGGCCTGTCGGAGGCGCAGCGGGCCGAGATCGAAAAGGTCGGCGGTAGGTACGCCCAGCTCAAGCAGCTCATCTTCGCCCGCTGGGACATGGTCATGTACTACTTCGAGAAGGCCCTGTACGCCAATCCCGACCGGGACCTGACGAAGCTGTGGTGGGACCTGGTCGAGAAATATCAATTGCTGAAACGGCCGCCCAATCGCACCAATCCCGATTGGGCCGCCAAGATCCACTTCTCGGCCGCTCCGTGCTATTACCACAACTACATGCTGGGCGAGATGCTCGCCTCGCAGTGGCATCACACGCTCGTGACCAAGGTCCTCGGTCTCCCATCGGACAAGGGCGTCAGCTACGTTGGCCAGAAGAAGGTCGGCCAGTACCTGAAAGAGAAAGTCTTCGAGGCCGGCGACCTCTATCCGTGGAACGAGATGATCCAGCGCTCCACCGGCGAGCCCCTGACCGCCAAGTACTTCGTGGACCAGTTCGTGAAATAGCGATGAAGGCAAAGAAGACCGCGCCAAGAAAGAATACAGCCCTTGCACAAAGGGACGGCCTGATCCCCGCTGTCGCCAAGGTGGCGACCGAGATACGCGATTTGATTGAGGCCGCGCGCAACCATGTATCGGTCACGGCCAATCTGGCGCTGGTGAATCTCTATTGGAACATCGGTCGCATCGTTACCCAGGATATCCAGAAGAATGAGAAACGTGCGGAGTACGGAGGGCAACTGGTGGAACAGTTGTCCACAGTGCTGACACGCGACCACGGGCAGGGATATTCCGTGGCGAACCTGTGGGATATGAAGAGGTTCTTCAGTTGTTTCGAGATTGTCCAGACACCGTCTGGAGAATCCCCGGTCCCCACAATTCTACAGCCAGTGGCTGGAGAATCAGGGCTCCAGCAAATTTGCCAGACGCCGTCCAACAAATTGTCGAGAAATAGAATTCTACAGCCACTGGCTGTAGAATCTACCGATCCCATGATCCGGCAGCCATTGGCTGCCGAATTGCCTTCTGGCCAGGTTTCTCCCACGGCACCTACTATCTCTTCTGAGCGAATCACGATAGATTTTCGGAAGCATTTCCGCCTTGGCTGGACCCATTACCGGATGCTGCTCAGTATCTCCGACCCGATGCAGCGACAATTCTACTTCGAGCAGATAGCCAGCCAGCATTGGTCGAAAAGAGAACTCCGGCGGCAGATTGACCGTGGCTTATTTGAACGTGTGGCGCTCTCCCGGGACATCCCTCAATTGGTGGCACAGGAAAAGCAGGTTGGCCCCACCGAGATTGCCCGCTATGAGGACATCTTCAAGGACCCTTATGTTCTTGACTTTCTCGGGCTCAAGGGAGCCTACTCCGAAAGGGACCTTGAGGCTGCCATTGTCCGCAATCTGGAGCAGTTTCTGACCGAACTGGGGACGGATTTCTGTTTCATCGGGCGGCAGTACGCCATGCGGATCGATGAGGATGACTACTTCCTCGACTTGCTTTTCTATCATCGCGGCCTGCGCTGCCTGGTCGCCATCGACCTCAAGATCGGCACGTTCACGGCGGCCGACAAGGGACAGATGGACCTCTATCTGGCTTGGCTCAAAGAGCACGATTGGCGCCAGGGCGAGAATGAGCCGGTGGGGCTGATCCTGTGCACTTCCGCACGACGCCAGCATGTGGAATTGCTCCTGCGACACGGACCGCACAAAATGAAGGTCGCCGAATACCTGACCCATCTACCGGACAAGCGTCTCTTCGAAGAGAGATTGAAGATGTACAGCAGATTGTTGAAAGAACGGAAATCGTAAGGGCGCCGAACAGATAAGGAGATCGATCAACGATGGATCTGCAGAACAAATCGCTTCCGGAAATCACGATCAAGGGGGTAATCCTGGCCTTGATCTTGGCGGCGATCCTGGCCGCGGCCAACGCGTACCTGGGCCTGTTCGCCGGCATGACCGTGTCGGCCACGATCCCCGCGGCGGTCATCTCCATGGGCTTGCTGCGGTTCTTCCGGAACAACAACATCCTGGAGAACAACATCGTGCAGACCGCCGCCAGTGCGGGCGAAGCGATTGCCGCCGGCTGCATCTTCACGCTGCCGGCGCTGATCCTGCTGGGAACCTGGACGACGTTCGACTACAAGTGGGTCACGATCATCGCCGGCTTCGGCGGCGTGCTCGGCGTGCTGTTCACCATTCCCCTGCGGCGCAGCTTCATCGTCGGGAGCAACCTCCAATTCCCCGAGGGCATCGCCACGGCCAAGGTTCTGGAAAGCGGTCAGATGGGCGGTGAGGGCCTGCGCCAGATCGTCCACACCGGTCTGGCCGGCGGGTTGTTCAAAGTGGTCGGCGACCTCGTGGGCTTGTGGCCGGACAAGCTCCAGGTCAGCCGGGCCATCGGATCCAGTGTCACGGCGTTCGGCGTGACGCTCAGCCCGGCTTTGCTGGCGGTCGGCTTGATCGTGGGCCTCAATATCAGCATCCTGATGTTCCTGGGCGGCGCGACCAACTGGCTGGTCGCCATCCCCGTCTACTCGCATTTCCATCCCATGCCGGAAGGCGCGACCGTCGCCGGCTGGGCGGAGACAATCTGGCGGGACCAGACGCGCTACATCGGTGTCGGCGCCATGCTGGTGGGCGGCTTGTGGACCGTCTTTCGGATGCGCAAGACTCTGCTGCAGGGTGTCACCAGCGGCCTGCGGGCCTATCGCTCGGTGGACGGCACCGGCCAACCCACCGCTGAAGTCCCGCGCACGGAGCGCGACATACCCATGAAGTGGATTCTGGTCCTGATGGCGCTGTCAGTCGTGCCACTGTTCTTCGTGTACCATGCCTTCGTGCAGAAGATCGAGGTTTCCATCACGATGGCCGTGCTCATGCTCATCGCGGGATTCGCCTTCTCCGCCGTGGCCGCCTACATGGCCGGCTTGGTCGGGTCGAGCAATAACCCGATCTCCGGCGTGACGATCACGACCATTGTCTTTTCGGCCTTCTTCCTGATGTTGCTTATCGGCAAAGGCGCCCCCATCGGTCCGGCGGCCGCCATCATCATCGGGGCGGTCGTCTGCTGCGCCGCCTCCATCGCAGGCGACAACCTTCAGGACCTCAAGACCGGCTACATCGTCGGGGCCACGCCCTGGAAGCAGCAGGTCATGCTGGTCATCGGCACCCTCACAGGGGCGGCCGTCATCGCCCCGGTGCTCACGCTGCTCCAGCAAGCCTACGGCTTCGCCGGCCAGCCGGTGCCTGCGGCTCGGCCGCTGCCGGCGCCCCAAGCCAACGTCATGGCCTCGGTCGCCAAGGGCATCTTTGAAGGCGGGCTGGACTGGACCTTCATCATCATCGGTATGGTGGGCGCTGTCGGCCTGATCGTTCTCGATACGATCCTCGAAAAGAAGAAGAGTCACTTCCGCACGCCGGTTCTGGCGGTGGCCATCGGTTTCTACCTGCCGTTCGCGCAGTCGGTGGCAATCTTCATCGGCGGCGTGGTCGCGGCCCTGGTCAAGCGTGCCTTCGTTCGGCAGCGGGCGACCCCGGAATTGCTGGAGGCCTCGGAGCAAAAGAGCGTCCTATTCGCCTCCGGCCTGATCACCGGCGAAGCCCTGATGGGCATCATCGTGGCGATCCCGGTCGTGCTGATGAAGAATCGGGGCCTGGACCTGCCGCTCACCAGTCTCTGGAAGCAGAAGGCGGTGGACTGGCTGCCGTCGGTTCGCACATGGATCGAAGGCTACGGCGCCTGGATCGGCCTGGTGGTCCTGTTACTGATCGCCCTCTGGGCCTACCGCACCAGCCGCCAGACCTCATAGTTGTGGCGATGGCTTGGGTTCCCGAACGCGACATCTTGCGTTTGGGGTTCCTTGCTGCCCTTGCCTCGCGAGACATAAACCACGGCGGCAAAATAGTTAACGCTCTTCATGCAATTTGTCGATACAACTTGCAGATTGCACGATACCTCGGTATCATGGCGTTGAGCGTTCGCCGCGAGGACACGATATGATCGAACGAGAAATCGCAGGCCACGTGCGGCGGGTGTTCCAACAATATCCCGTGGTCACCCTCACCGGTCCCAGGCAGTCCGGCAAAACCACGCTCTGCAGGTCCGTCTTTCCGGACATGCCCTACGTCAATCTGGAGGCCATCGACGAGCGGGAGGCCGCAACTGAAGACCCTCGTGGGTTCCTTTCCGCCTACCCCGACGGGGCGATCTTGGACGAGGTCCAACGGGTCCCCTCTTTGACCTCCTACATTCAGGTTCGCGTAGATGAGGTCAGGCACAACGGTCTCTTCCTACTCACCGGCAGCCAGCAACTCGAAATCTCCCAGACGGTGAGCCAATCCCTCGCCGGCCGCACGGCGCTGGTGCGTCTTCTGCCGTTCTCGATGAGCGAGGCGAGCCAACTGAGACCCGCGCAGGACCTTGACACTCTCCTGTACACCGGATTCTACCCCAGAATCTACGACCAGCGCATCAATCCTACCCAGGCTCTGGCCGATTATTTCGAGACCTATGTAGAGCGGGATCTGCGGCAGCTCAGCGAGTTGCGGAATCTCTCGGCGTTTCAACGGTTTGTCAGAATCTGCGCGGGACGTATCGGACAACTGCTCAATACCCAGAGCCTCGGAGCGGATGTGGGTATCTCACACACCACGGTCCGACAATGGCTGAGCCTGTTGGAGGCCAGCTATGTGGTCTTTCTGCTGTATCCCTACCATGGCAATCTGGCCAAGCGTCTCATCAAGTCTCCGAAACTCTACTTCTACGATGTGGGTCTGGCGGCCTACCTGCTTGGGATCGAGAACCCCAAACAGATGACCACCCATCCGTTGCGGGGGAACCTCTTCGAGAATTGCGTGGTGATCGAGGCTCTGAAGCACCGCTACAACGCGGGAAGAACCAACAACCTGTCCTTCTATCGTGACAGCGCCGGCCATGAAGTGGATCTGATCTATACGATTGCGCAGCACCCGGTCCCCATAGAGATCAAGGCCGGACAGACGGTCGTGCAGGACTTCTTCAAGGGCTTGAGTCACTTCGAGAACGTCATGGGGAGCCTTCCGCACGGAGGGGTCCTCGTGTACGGGGCAGACAAAGAGTCCTCTCGGGGCGGTGTGCGAGTGATCGGCTTTCGAAGTCTATCCCGGACTCTGGACGACTTGGACAAGACCTGACGGTGTGGCGAGCAGCCCGCCGCGACAAGGAGTCTTGCGCCTTGGAGCCTTCGGCACGCAGGCCGGGGCTGTTTCTCTGAGGATTTCCCTATAGCCGGACTAGGTGCGCTCCAGGTAAAATGGAGACCCAAATGGACCGACATGGGTGAGAAACGTCCGGTTTGATTAGGAGGATGCAGGAAGATGACGGATCGAGTGGAAGCCTACATTGACGCGAATCAGAACCGCTTCGTCGAAGAGCTCATGCAATTCATGCGGATCCCGTCGGTCAGCGCCCAGCAGCGGCACGATGACGATACGCGGGCCTGTGCCCAGTGGATTGCGGATCATCTCGGGGCCTTGGGCTTCGAGGCCGGCCTGATCGATATCGGGGGCAAGCCGATTGTCCGGGCCGCCCTGAAGGGCAAGAACGCCAAGCGGGTGCTGATCTACGGACACTACGACGTGCAGCCGGAGGACCCGCTCGATCAGTGGAAAACCCCGCCCTTTGAGCCAACGATCCGCGACGGCATCCTCTACGGCCGAGGCTCGACCGACGATAAGGGGCAGGTCTTTACGCACGTCAAGGCGGTCGAGACCCTGCTCAAGACGGAGGGCAAGCTCCCTTGCGGGGTCGTGTTCCTGCTGGAAGGTGAGGAGGAGTCCGGCGGCGATGCTTTGGCCCGCTATGTCAGCCAGGCTAAGGACGAGCTCAAACCAAACGCCGTAGTCATCTCGGACAGCACGATGTATGATGCGAACACCCCTGCGATCACCTACGGCCTGCGCGGCATCATCGCCCTGGAGTTCACCATCCGCGGTCCGGCGCTGGACGTCCATTCCGGCGCCTACGGCGGAGGCATAGCCAATCCGGCGCTGGTTCTGGCCCAGATTCTATCTGCCTGCGTCTCGCGGGAGGGCAAGGTCCTGATCCCGCACTTCTATGATGACGTGGTGCCGTTGCAGGATTGGGAGCGGGAGAGCTTCCGCAAGTTGAGCTTCGACGACCAGGGCCTGGCGAAGGAGCTGAACCTCCCGCGTCTGCATGGCGAGCCTGGCTATAGCACCCTGGAGCGGCTCTGGGCTCGGCCGACCTTCGAAATCAACGGCATCTTCGGCGGCTACCAGGGTCAGCGCTCCAAGACGATCATTCCGGCCTGGGCCACGGCCAAGATCACCTGCCGCCTCGTTGCCAACCAGGACCCGGCCCGCGTTCGCGACTTGGTGATCGAGCATATCCGCGCCGTCTGCCCGGACACGGTCCGCCTCGAAACCGATGAATTCGGAGCCAGCCCGCCGGTGCTGTTCGACGTGAACAACCCGATGATCCGCGCCGCCCAGGACGCCTTGCGCAAAGGCTTCGACCGTGAAACCGTCTTCATCCGCTGCGGCGGCTCGATCCCCGTGGTCAGCACCTTTGTCGAGCAATTGGGCTGCCCGGTGGTCCTCATGGGTTTCGGCCTAGACAGCGACGGCCCGCACGGCCCCAACGAGCACTTCAGTCTCGACAGCTTCCGCCGCGGCACCAAGGCGGCCACCCACCTGCTCCGGGCGATCTGACCTTGACGTGTCATGCGGTTTCTTAGTGTATGGCATTTTGAACCGGGTACGCCAGCACATTATCAGACGGCGCCGGAAGGTGGGGACTTACTAATCCTATACTAAAATAGTAAGACTTAGTATACACCCAGGATATACTAAGTTAGCACATTTTAGTATATCATTTAGAATATCCAACCGATATACTAATAGTCTGGATATTAGCAAATGATCGGTACGTCCGTGCGGGCTATCGAAAGAAAGGCGTGCAATGAGAATACCCAGCAAACCACCTGATTTGGGGAGTATACTCGCCAAGATCCAAATGGAGCGACTTGAGAAGATCCTGCGAACAGATCTCAAGGCTCCTTCAAAAGGGAAATACCTTCACTGGGACAAACTCCGGCGGTACACATCTCCGGAAGGTCTCTCGCAGGAGGAATGGTGGCTCGGGTTAAAAATGCTGAGACTACAGGCAACCAGACACACACCGCTTTCTGACAGCAAAGGCAGGCAATTCGGCTTTGTGTTTGCTGATCCGATTCCCGAGGCTCTGCATGAGGTGGACCAAGGAGTAGGCGGGTTCATACGAATGCCTGAGCAGATTACCAATCCTGACACGCGTGACCAATACTACGTCAACTCCCTCGTGCGCGAGGCAATTACTTCCAGCCAACTTGAGGGAGCGGCAACAACGCGGGTCGTTGCCAAGGAGATGATCAGAACTGGGCGCGCCCCTCGCGACAAAAGCGAGCAGATGATCCTCAACAACTTTCGGACGATGCAACAGATCAGGAGACTGAAAGATGAACCCCTGACAAAGCAGATCGTCCTCGACCTTCACCGGATTGCTACGGAGAAAACTCTCACCGACGAGTCCGGCGCAGGGCGGTTCCGTAATGTGAACGAGCCAGTTGCAGTCGCCGACATGTACAATGAAGTCTTCCACACCCCACCACCTGTTGAACAGCTTGAAGAGAGAATGGCGGTAATGTGCGACTTTGCCAACAGCAAGACGCCGGGCGAGTTCATCCACCCGGTCCTACGATCCATAATCCTTCACTTCTGGCTGGCCTACGATCATCCGTTTATTGATGGTAACGGTCGCGTGGCGAGGGCCCTATTCTACTGGTCGATGCTCCGGCACAACTACTGGCTCTTTGAATTCATCTCGATCTCGCAGATCATTCTCGAAGCACCGATCAAGTATGCTCGTGCTTTCCTTTACACAGAGACCGATGACAATGACCTGACATACTTCATCATCCAACAACTGGATGTCATCCGTCGGGCCATGAAGGAGTTGCACGACTACATCGAACGGAAGACTGCTGCATTGCAGGCCGTCGAGAGCAGACTGCATGGGATTACCGTGCTGAACCATCGGCAACAGGCTCTCATCAGTCACGCTCTGCGGCACCCGAATCAGCGGTACACGTTCAAGTCGCATCAAATGAGCCATAATGTCGTCTATCAGACCGCACGAACGGACCTGCTCGATCTGGAGAGCCGCCATCTGCTGGTCAGTCGGAAGGTAGGCAGGACCTGGTATTTCACGCCCGCACAGGACCTTGAAGAGAGGCTATCGCGGTTGGACTAGCGGTCTACACTTCGCTCCTATTCGACGTCCTTGCCGGCGACCAGGACGACGTATTCACCTTTGGGGGTTTCTTCGAGGTTGGCGAGCAGTTCCGATAGGGGACCCCGGCGGACGGATTCGTAGATTTTCGTCAGTTCCTTGGCGACGGCGGCCCGGCGGTCGCCGAAGACCGCCAGGGCGTCTTCCAGCAGCTTGCGCAGGCGGAAGGGGCTTTCATAGTAGATGAGCGTGTAGGGTGAGTCCCTGTCCGCTTCGAGGAAATGGCGGCGCTGGCCGGGCTTGTGCGGCGGAAAGCCCCGAAACGTGAAGCTGTGCACCGGTAGGCCGGAGAGGACCAGGGCCATGACCAGCGCGCTCGGACCGGGGATGACCGTGACCTCCATCCCGGCGTTGATCGCCTCCCGTACGAGGACGAAACCGGGATCGGAGATGCCCGGCGTGCCCGCACAGGTGACGACGGCGACCGATTGGCCTTCTTCGAGCAGTTGCATGATCCGCGGCGTCGCCTGCCGCTCGTTGTGCTCGTGGAACGACATCTGCGGTCTTTGAATGTCGAAATGCTTGAGCAGCAGCCCGGTGTGGCGGGTGTCCTCGCTGGCGATCAGGTCCACGTGCCGCAGCGTCTCGAGCGCCCGCAGGGTGATATCGCCGAGGTTGCCGATGGGCGTTGCCACGAGGTAGAGCGTCCCGCTTGCCATTGCCTACGACCCCATCTCGCCAAGCTCGTATAGAATCAGGGCGGATGCCACTACGGCGGCCGTCTCCGTCCGCAGGATGCGCGGGCCCAAACCGACCGCGATTGCACCCTTCTCCCGTGCCATCGCCACCTCCTCGTCCGTGAAGCCTCCTTCCGGGCCAATCAGCAGGGCGACGGCAAGGTCCGGACGTCCGATCCCTCGCAGCGCCTCGCGCAAGGTCACCACTTGGGACGGCGCCGCGATCAGGAAGCGGTCGAAACCCACGAAACGCGAAAACACGTCGGCAAACGGGAGGGTCGGCTCGAGCCTGGGAATCCGGCCCCGGTGCGCCTGCTCGGCCGCCTCGACCAGAATTCGGCGCCAGCGGTCGAGCTTGTTCTCCTCGATCTGCTTCGTCCGCACGAGGCCGCGCGCCGTCAGGACCGGCACGATTTGCGTGACGCCGACCTCCGTGGCCTTTTGCAGCACCCATTCGAATTTCTCGCGAACCAACAGGCTCTGGAAGAGCGTAAGCTGAACCTTCGGCTCCCCGGCGGCAGGGCCTGTGCTCGCCACCCGTCCCACCGCCTCCTTTTGACTGACCGCGGTCAGCACCACCTCGTATTCGGCCCCCCGGTCATCCAAGACGACGACAGCATCTCCCGCCCCCAGTCGCAAGACCTGATGCACCTGGTGCGCCTGCTCCCGGCTCAGCCGGACCAGCTCACCCTCAAAACTCGATGCCGGAACAAAGAAGCGATTCATGCTCATGGTTGGTGCATTCTAATATATCTTTCTCTAATCCGCCGCTGTTTATTATACTTCTGAGGTCAGAAACGTGTAAGGGCTGCGGGCCGGTGGCCCAGAGCAGCATCGGTTGGCGGTTGGTTCATGTTTGAGATCCTGTTCGAGAACAAAGACGTGGTGGCGGTCAACAAGCCGGAAGGCTTGTCCTCGATCCCGGAGCGGCACCCGGAGCCGAATGAATCGCTCTACGAAAAGCTCTGCGCCCAGCGCCAGGAGCAGCTCTACATCGTCCATCGCATCGACAAGGATACCAGCGGCGTGATCGTCTTCGCCCGCAGCGCCGCGGCCCACCGCTGCCTGGGCATGCAATTCGAGCGGCGCCAGGTCCACAAGGTGTATCTGGCCCTGGTCCACGGCGTGGTCGCCGCCGAGCAAGGGATCATCGATAAGCCGCTCGGCCAACGCGGCTCCGGCCGGGTCGCCGTCAACCCGCAGCACGGCCGGGCGTCCGTGACCGAGTACCTCGTCCTCCACCGCTTCGCCGCCCACACCCTCGTCGAGGCCTACCCCAAAACCGGCCGGCGGCACCAGATTCGCGTGCACTTCTACAGTCTCGGCCATCCCATCGTCGGCGACCGCCTCTACGGCGACCGGATGATCCAAAGGGATTACCCGCGCATGATGCTCCACGCCCAGAAGCTGTCGCTCCACCTGCCCAGCGGCCCGCCGCTGACCCTCGAAGCCCCCCTCCCGGAGTCCTTCGAGCGCGTCCTCCAGACGATGGAAAGCGCGTAACGCGGGCGAATGATGATTCGCCCCTACGGCATCCCTAAGCGTGGTCGCCGGGCCGGCGCGGTTCTTGTAGGGTGAGCGTCCCCGCTCATTCCGTGTGGCACGGGCATCCTGCCCGTGATCTTCCGTTCCTAGGCGTCCCGCCCCCGGGACGGTGTCGCTCGAAGACGGGCGACCAGGAGGGCGCGCGGGGAGGCCGGAATCCGCCCCCCAGTCTTTGTCACACCAAGAAATATTTTTGACAGTTTTTCTGTTGACATATCAGTTCTACTTGTTTATTGTAAAAGCAACATCGTACCGCGCGATGGTTGGGCCGCCGGGGCCACACGGCCGGCGGGGGACCACGAGAAAGGATGGGAGACCTCATGGCCGAGCGAACGTGTTTCAATTGCGTGTACTGCTGCTGCGATCCGTGTCTGTGGCTGCGCTGGCTCGGGGACGGCGAGTCGATCGTGCCGCAGTGTGCCAATCACCCGCTGTGGCCCGGCCAGTTGCACGAGGTGCCCGGCATCCCCTGCCGGAACTACCGGCCCCGGCCCGGCATGCCGCCCGGGGACGTTCGGATGATCCCTCTGATGGATGGCGGCTACGCCTATGTGGACGCCGCCGACTACGAGTGGCTCAACCGCTATAAGTGGCACCTGGACAACGGCTACCCCGCACGCTACGAGAACGGCAAGACGATCTTGATGCACCGCGAGATCCTGCCGCCGCCCCCGGGAATGGTCGTGGACCATATCGATGGCAACAAGGCGAACAACTGCCGGGTCAATCTCCGCGCAGCCACGCGCGCCCAGAACGGCCTCAACCGGCGCAAGCACTACGGCGCGCGCTCGATCTACAAAGGCGTCTTCTACAGCAAGAGCCGGCGCCAGTGGTATGCCAGGTGCGGCTACCAGGGCAGGGGTGGCAAGCTCAGCTATTTCGACACCGAGGTCGAAGCGGCCCGGGCCTACGACCGCCAGGCGGTCGAGTGGTTCGGCGAGTTCGCCCGCCTGAACTTCCCCGAGGAGTGGCCGCCGGAGAGACGCGCCCAAGTCCACGCCCAGCGGCAAGAGCCGGGCGAGCAGGGCCAAAGGAAAAAGGCAAAAGGAAAAGGGAAAAAGCCAAAGCGCGAAACCACGAAGGGCACGAAGCACGCGAAGGGGCGAATCATCATTCGCCCTCTGTCCGCCGCCGACCGGCCACGGACTACCGACCACGGATTTCTAACCGCGAACCACGCGAACGTCGAACTGAGGACTGCCAACAGATGTCTAACCGCAGATGAACGCCGATGGACGCAGATTCGAAGCCGACTACCGACTACTGATAGCTAACCACGGAGGCCACGGAGGAAATCATCAATCATCAATCATAAATCATCAATGGAGGGCCTCCCGCCTCCCGCCTTACTTGTCGCCTGTCACCTGTCACTTTTCTCTTGCTGCCTTTCAAAATCCCCTTGCCCTCGTCCGATTCGGGCGGAAGGATGCGCTCGGAATGCAAGGCCGCGGGAAGTACCAGGAGGTCGCGACATGGCGGAGCAAGTGCCGGCACGGAGATGGGGTTATACCCTTCAGGAATCAAATTTCGGTGGATAATTCAAGTGCTTATGGGACGGTAGCCGAAATATCTGATGATGGATGGATTCAGATTGACGACCGAAGAGATTCGTTCCTTGCGGACCTTACAC
>Ga0315280_10001505_pt1 | contig 39879 bp, 34 predicted proteins | sample YL17G06_40_MG_FD_203697 | JGI IMG/M metagenome (GOLD analysis project Ga0315280, IMG submission 203697) | Sediment microbial communities from Yellowstone Lake, YNP, Wyoming, USA - YL17G06_40 | ecosystem: Environmental > Aquatic > Freshwater > Lake > Sediment | place: USA: Wyoming | collected...
TTTGGGTTTATTTTCCAACCTTTCGATAAGTTCTCTAATTTGTTTTTCAATATTCTCAAAGTATGGATATTGCTCATACTTGATGCCATGTTGTTTCGCAAGATGTTCTGCGCAGTCATGAGCCAGATATTCAATGTTTCTGCAAATCTCAATAAGCCAGAACTTAAGTTCTTTTTCTTTCAAACCACTCATTTCGCTTCCTTCTTCCATTCCTTTGGCAACTTCAACTCACCTTTCTGCTCCACAAAACGAATATCATTGTGTATGAAACAATCATCCTGCCACCAGCGTAAATTTCCAACTTTGCCCTTAACACAGTAAAGCCTAAAAATTTCTTGTGAAATTTTCTGGTCGCATTCTTCAATATGGTTACACTTCATTTTTCAACCCTTCAACCCTTTTGGTTGAACTTCCTCTTGTAGATACCATTCAATAGTTCCATTTGGAAGCTCTTTTCCTATCCAAGCATGATAAAAGCCGTCACAGAAATACTCAACAATCACATACGTATCATTTCCACAGGTGAAATTACGCACAATTCTTTGCAGTCCGTAGTCTATTTGGACTCTTGGTGACATAATGTGTCCAATTAAAAACCCTACTAACAATCCACTACACAACAAGACTAACATTCTCAAGCCCATCTTCTGCTTACCTTCAACTATCTTCAAGATTTTTTCTTTCACACTATTCATTTCTTTTCAACTCTTGGAAAATCTTCAATGTGCAAAATTCCTTTTCTTACCAGAATCAGCAGATTACGGATTGCGTCGGGAAAAATGATGCCATCGTCTATTCCTTTATTTGGGTAAACACCCCATACAGAACCGTCTTGGTCTCTGCATATTTCGACTTGAAAAGTTTTACTGCCCTCTCTAATCAAAACGCCAGTTTCTAAGGTTTCTATGCTAACTTTTTCGAGTTCATCGTCTTTCTCTGATTCACGAAGAGCTAAGTCTCGGATTGCTAATCGAATTGCTTCTGCTCGATTTGGGTATAAACCCCTTTTTACGAGTGCATCAACCATAGAAAGATACTTTTCAGGAACATAAAGTGTTATCAACTTCATTTTTCAAACCCTTCGTTCTGGGAAAGCGTCAAACCGTTTAATCCTGCGACTGTTGTTGGTGACGCGCAAGCTCGGAACCAAGTCACCCGTATCCACGATGGCTTTAGCTTGCTGCATTCGGAAGAACCATGCGCCGACTGTTCGACTGTGCGGTTCAGGCAGAAGCCTTACTAAGCCTAGGCGGTAGAGGTCGTCTGCCGTGAAGTAGCGTCTGCCCTCCAGGTTCAAGTAAGCCTTTAGTCGTTTCAGAATTTCGTAGTCCATGGTTGTAGGCTTCAAACTAATTTGTCCACTCACGCAGAAACCTCCTTGACCATCAAGCATAGTACGCGACGCCAAGGCTCAACATCACTATCAACAACAAAATCGCTACTAAAACGAAACTTCATGCGAACTTTAGTTTTCCTCAAGATTCAGCTCCTTTTCTCGCTATTTGTGGAAAATCGTTCTGTTTTTCAGGATGCTCTCTTTTTGAGAGCAAATCATCTGACGGACTTGAGCTGAGTTGCCACCAACGAGGATGACCACGACCACGTGAAATAGGAAGTATTACACCCGCCTTTTCGAGTTGTTCCCAAGCATTGTAGAATGCGTGAAAAACCATTGGATTATTTGTGAAGTTCGGTAACGACTTTGCGATTTCTTGTTGAGTTTTGGCTTTTGACCGTAGACTTTCCACGATGTGAACTTGCATTTTTTCAAGGTATATGTCTCTGGTTAGTTCGTCCCGTAGAATGTTGAAGTCCGTGCGTAATGCCAGAATTTGTGTGTCTAATGCCATGTGTCGAGCTATATGGTCAATGCGATTTGAAAGATCCGTTAGTTTCTCGTTAACATGTTTTGCCCATTCATCCCAAGTTACCATCATGACTCAGCCTCTTTCAGCGCATACCTGAATAGGGGTCGCGACCTCTATGGCTTCTCGTGCAGCCTTTTCTCGCTCTTTCGATTTCTTCCCTCCGTGGTTTGAGCAAGTCTTCCGTTTCGCGTACACTCAGCGACAATATTTTTCTCAAGACGAAGCCTCCAAGAGCTGCTTAACCTTAAAGCGAAACTTTTCACAATGCTGCTTGTCTTCTTCGAGCAATGCATTAGCGTAATGAATCCACAAGCCGGGCGGAATAGTGAACTCGCCCCTTTGCTCCTTGATTTGTAAGCCCTGCATCAAAACTGTGCACAAAAGCTTGTCAATAACTTGGTTCTGAATATCCAAAATGTCGAGGATCTCGCTGACGTCTTTGGTCAGTTTTATAAGTAATGTAGACGTTGGTGTAGCGGGTTCAGATTCCAGTCGGGCTGGTTTTTCTTTGTCTTTTCTTGTCAATCTCGCGGATATTTTGCCAGATTTTACAAGTCTATGGATGCGGTTAATCACCGCTTTATCTGTGCGTTTCGGAAACTTGCTACACACTTTTTCACATATTTTTGCAACTTTTAGCTTCTTATTCCAAAAGTCTATTATCAGCTGGTCTTCTTCAGGGCGCCATCGACCCTCAGGGTTCATCCAAGGCGCAACAGGCTGACGCCGAGTCTCCTTTGCAGCATCCTTTTTGAGTCTAACGAGTGTAACAGGCTTCCTGTCCAAATCAACGAAGAAGCACTTGTAGCCCTGATCGCCTAAGAAAACTTCCCAGTCAGGATCAAACTCGGCGCCAGGAATAACTATACAACTGCCATATGGCTCCACGTCACACACAGCAAACTTCGCTTTCAACTCTTCAACAGTTATCATGCAGATTCCCCCAAAATGCTTTGATTTTGTGGCTTAATCATATTTTTTAACTCCATGATAGAGGTAATCGATTTTGTATCCCTTGTCATAGTAAGCCAAAAGTCGCTTGCCATACTTTTCAAGTTCTTCCTCCGTCATGAGAATGTGGTGAACTGCTGGCTCCTTGTCGGGTTCGATAAGTCTATGGGCTAGTCTTCCGATACGTTGTAGTGCTTGCATTCTGCTGTTGCTACACCAAATCGCCTTTCCATTTCTTCTTACGAAAATAATATGATTTGGTGGAACTGTGACATCGTAAACTATTCCTGTATATTCCTCAGTTGTCGGCATGGTTTCTATTTTTGGTGTTGAAGGTTTCTTGATAATATAAACGGTGTATTCAGGATATGTTGGAGTGATTGTTCTCCCATTTTTGAGATTTGTGGGATTTCTGATTCTCTTACTTATTGATGAGGAATACCCACTTTTTAGGCATATTTCTTGTAAGTCATCGGCGAGTTTTTTCGATGCTGTTGAATATTTTCTATCCTCTGATCCATCACCTTTTAGAAGAGTTTCGATGAGTCGTTTTAATCTATGAGCTGGAAGTTGCTTTACCCAATCTGGGATGAATTTTTCTGATGCTGAACCAAGATTTCTGAGAAATCTGCTTAAAGCTCGAGAGTAGAAATAAACTCCATATTTTGTTATCTTCGGTGCAAACCCAAGACGCTCAATAATATTGGCGATTTCAAGCTTACTTTTTTCTTTGGGATCATCTATCTTTATTATGCCCCACTTGCCACAAGAACCATCTGAAATATACCATCCTAAGAAATCTAAGAAAATATCAATTGGCATATTGAGAATTTTACTTGAAAATTGATTCATCGGACAAGTTATAGAGAATGTTGAGCGATCAACTCCTTTCCATTTTGCATCTCTTTTAAATTCATAGTGCATAAGTCCTCCTTTTAATAGGTTAGCGAGTTCCTCTGCTACTTTGTATCTAAATTTGCTGTCCCAGTCAGGTCTAACCCATATTTCATGGTTAGGAGTAACGAGTAGATCATAACATTTTCCAAGAAAGTGAATCATTGCGCCTTCATACGAGTATTTTTGGATAGCTGTCGGTTTTTGGTATTCTATGTATTCATTTTGATTTAGAGTAGCTATTTCATCTTCAGAAGTTATATCTCTGAAATATTTCCATCCGAATTTGGTGAGTACTTCCGTCTGCTCGTCATAACATCCTCCTAAAAAGTCAACTTCTATAATAGTGTCAAGTTCTGGAATGCTTAGTCCTTCGTCTCCCACTCTGCTGATTACAACACGTTCATTCTTGCGAATGGCATCTATGCGCTTTCGTGTTGCACCATGAATCCATTCTAGCCCATATTTCTGAGCTATTTCATTGCCTAAATCTAGGCTATCACAGAAAATCATTGTTTTACCCAAATCACGCTTCAACAAATCATCAAGCAGGGCTAGTTTGAACCGTTCTTTAGCTACAACATGAACCTGCACCTGTGCCATCGTGATTATGCCTTCCGCAATAAACTTGCTCCATGCAAGCCCAAGAGGATACCCTGTCAAAGCCATGATGTAATTTATGTGTCCATCTTCTCGGTATGGACTGCCTGTTAACCCTAAACGGTATTTGCATGGAATCGTGCTTAAGCGCATGAATGTGTTAGCTGGAAGATGATGAACTTCGTCAAAAACGCATAACGTAAATTCTTTAAACCTATGAACTAAACGGTCTATTTCACTTTTGCTCTGGTACGTGACTACGAAACATTCTTGTTGCCTACTGAATGGCAACAGTTTTATTCGCTCTAACCACTGCTCTTTAAGGCTTAAAGTACTAACAATAATCAGTTTTGCACCTTTCAAACGGTCAATCAAATCTAACGCATATTGACTCTTTCCAGTTCCAAAAGGCCAGTAGATGCCGATGGCACCGTACTCCATGAATTTTTGGTCTGCCTCAACTTGATAATCTCGTATTTTCCATTCTTTATGTCCCGCAAAGCCTTCAGGAAAAGTTCGCGGGCGTATGTCATTTTGGTCTACAGGTTGTGGAACAAAGGGTAAGCCACCATCTTCTAGTATCTGAGCTATGATTTCCCATTCGCTACCTTTTTTAATACGCAGCTTGCCTGGACCTTCTTTCTGATACAAATATTGACGATACTTAGACCAAGCTTGCTCTGTAGTCTGTGGATCTGTAATTAGTAAACCGTCTACGACTTGAAGCTCGATTTCCAGTTTGGGAAAGCGGTCACTTAATTCCTCTGGGATTTCTGCGAAATGGTGCATGTATTGTGTGACTGTGAAAACATTGTAGCTGTGTGTTGCTCGTTCAAGTCTGCCTACATGGAACTGAACCATTTTAGGCACATACACACGCCATTCTATCACGTTACCTTTTGGTCCTGTTCTGGCTGGTTCAATAACATAGGGTTCTTCAATGAAGTTAGGTAAATATTCTGGTTGAAATCTGCTCCATTTGGTCTGTTCTGCATAAGATTTTATTTGAGAATGTAGGGCTTGTTTTCGTTCTGCCAAAATTTCTATTATTTTCTTAAGTTTATCTTCCGCTTTCGCTATGTCCACGTTGATTTCGTCGAGTTGACGATAAACGTCGATTTTTTCTAAAATTTTCGGTTTTTCCTCCGTTATGATAGCCAAGTCTATTCAGCCTCCTTCGGTGTCCAGCCCAACCGCAAAAGCTCCGTCCGCACCTGTTCTATGGCGGACTGCAGCGCCTCATCTGTGACCCGTTCATACGTTATGGACAGAACAATAGCACCCTGCTTCCGCAAAGCATCCCTCAGCTGTTCATCGCGGTCTTCACGCCCCTCATGGACAGCACTTCCGTCGAAAAACACGTGTAAAACGCCTTTTGGCGCTTGATAGGTTTTGTCTGGAATCGTATGTTGAATGCAAACTACCTTGTGGCTTTCGCCGTATGGCAACCCAGCCTTGACAGCTTCAACGTCAAACTTAACCTCGAACTCGCTGACCTGAGGGTGCATCCGCGCCTCACGCTGTTCCCATTTTTCTCTGGGCTTCCAAACTTCAGGCGTGGTTATGGGCGTGGTTTTAACCCTTTCAACGTATCGGAAATAGGTTTCGTATGCTTCAGGATTGCTTTCTGCGCGTTCGTAGCATTTTGAGCATAGCATGTGCCCCCGCCAAGATTTGGCTTCGCTTGTGCCGACATGGCAACGTTCGCATGTGGTAAGTCGTATGGTTTCTTCCATTTCTGCTTCACGGCGTGAAGCACCAGAGACAAGTCCGCCGACAACGCCTGCTTCAGCTTTCTGTTCATCCTTAAACTTGTCTGGAAGATATTTGACAACCCAGCTGTAGCTCATGCCTAGCTTCTGCGCGATTTCCTTGGGTTTCCAGCCGAACTTTTCTATGCAAAAAACAACCAAGCTAGTTTTCTCTTCTTCTGTCAAATTTTCTCGTTGAAGGTTCTCGCTGGCTTGGAAAATGAAGGCTTGCTCGTCGGTTAGTTCATGTATGAGTGCTGGAATCTCTTTCAAGCCTGCGGCTTTAGCGGCTGAAACGCGTCGACCCCCAGCCACTAGTTCATATCTGCCGTTCTCTTTTGCTCGAACAATGATGGGTTCGATTACTCCGATTTTCTCAATGTTTAATGTGAGTTCAGTCAAGTCGGAACTGCCTCGGCATTGAAAATTGGAAGTGTCAATTTTGTCCAGTGGAATCAACATTAGATTTGTAGCCAAAGTCATTGAGGCGAACCTTCCTTCTGAAGACTTGTTTGCGGATTCTTTCCAATCTTGACGCCTATGGTGCTGCCGAAAGCATATCGCTGCAAAAACTCAGGATTCTTGTCAGTCAAAGTAAGCCTATGAAGACCATCCACACTCTTCAATGAAACACGATAAACAATTTCGCGCTTGCCCTTGTTTAGTTTCTCAGTTTTAGCGCGTCCGACGACCTCGAAAACCACGTCCATTAAGAAGCCTCCTTGTCCAGCTGAGCGATTTCTTCGGGTCTCCAAACAACAATAGAAACATTGTTCTGCACAGCGTAGACTGGTTCGCCGGCAGGATTAATCTGGTCAGACTTCATTACCTTATTTACGAGCAGAGTGATTTCAAGATAGTTTCCATCGGACAGTTTAATCAACGCTTTTCCTTGTCTTAGGACATCAAATTTAATCAGTTTCCCTTTCGGCTGAGCTATACTCATATCAACTCCAGCCCCTAACTTTCCACAATCTTCATTTTCTCGTTGATAACTGCCATTTGCTTTTCCAAGTCGGACAGTTTAGCATCCACGTTTTCAATAAGTCGCAGAAGAGCCGATGTAATGTCGTTCTTCCTGTGATGCATTATGTGGTTGAAAAGGGTCTCGTAGCTCTCGGCTTGATGCTGACAAATTGGACACTTAACCATTGGTTACACCTCGCTTTTGCGACTTTTTCAGAAGTCGGCGGAATTCAACGGCAAGCTCATGTAGTAGGCTGGCAACATCATTTGCCATTAGAAGCCTCCATCTCATTGTAGGCTTGGGTGATGAGAAGCCGAATGACGTCAGTGTTGTTGGCTATGCCTTTTTCACGTTTTATCCTTTCAAACTTGCGAGCTAAATCTCCTTCCAAGTCTAGTCTTATAGAGAGTTTTTCGTTTTGAGTCATGTTGAATCACGTAAAGTGATTTTATGTGCTTTAAAGGTATATAAAACTTTTTTAGACCATCATGGCAAAATTTATAAGTTAAAGTGAAACTAAATCATTTAAAGTGAACATAAATGAGTGAAGAAAAAGAGAAGAGGATAAGAATCGGGTTAACGTTGGAAGGTGAAATGTTAAAGCGTTTCTTGGCTATAAAACGTTCATGGGGCGTAGAGTCAAACGCTGATATTATACGGATGCTTATAACCCGAGAGTACGAGAAAATAGTTAAAGGCTAAAAGATGTTGAAAGCGCCCAGCTCGCATCTTATCTTTTCAAACTTGTCCTGCTTAACCAGTTTCTGAAGCTTCTGAATTTTATCTTTAACTTCGTCTAAACTTTTTGCCTTCCCGGCTATTTCATCTACAGCGTCAAGGCAGTCTTGCCAGCCGCGAACATACTCAACGTCAACCATTAACATGCCTCACACTGCACTTTCAATATGGAACTTATAAATGTAAACTTTGAAGGGAGTTGGCGAACAGCGGAGAGAGATGAGTTAAAGTGAATCTATTTTGACTTTGCCTTGTTTCATCATTTCCAGAAGCTGTTTCAAAGTTTCCATGTCTTGTTCACTTATGCCTAGGCTTGCCTCAACTGCTTTTCCACTGTAAACGTTGATGTAAGCCTCCAACTTGGAATATTCTTGTTCCACGGCTTTTTCATAAACCCAAGGTGCCTTATCGTAAACTCCGCCGACGGCATCCAGCTTATGCGTTGCGCCGTCTCCGCTTGAATGCCCCATCATAAAGCTAATGTAGGCTTTGTTTATGCCTCTTTCAGGCGGCGAGGCTTCCTGCTCAAAAAACTTTCTGAAACCATGCGTCCGCACGCTTAAGGGTCCTTCATATAGTTTATTTTTCATTAATGTTTGCCTAAAATTCGTGTGGAACTGTTTAGGTGTTAAGGGCTTGCCACTTTTTGTTATCCAAAGCCATTGGCAGTTTTGGATCTTCAGCTCCTTTAAAAGTTGCTCTCGTATAGGCAGCCACTTACGCAACTCTTGAATCGCATCTCTTGAGATAAACGTAAAGTATGGAAAGCCGTTTCCCTTCCGCTCTTGAAAATCAAGCCTAACCCGTTCTTTCCCAGCCTTAACCTGGCTAATAACATACTTCGCCTGAGCGTTAACGTCAACAAGCACTTGACGAATGCTCTGACCGCTTTGAAGCTGAACCATACAAACGCTTCTGTCCCGCTGATTCAAAACTCCCAGAACACGCTTAACAAAATCCACAGTAAACGGCTTATCCACGTATTTACGGCGGTTCCGCTTACGGAAAAACCCATTAATCGCAGTCAAAGGTGCCTCATGATAGTCAAAGAAGGCTTTAATTGGCAGAAACCACGCGCTGTAACGATACTGCAACGCCTTATCCGCCAAATCAGGATTATCACGACTATACTCCAAAGCTAAACGTAAAGCCCAACGCCTCTCCTCAACACTGTCCGCATTCCGCTTCTGCAAATGCAAATCCAAAAACTCCTTAGGGCTAAGCCGCAAGCCCTTAACAACGTCAAGCCAACGGAAAAACCTCGCCAAACCAACAGCCTTCTCCCACCAAGTAACACTCTTAAACTCATAACGCCTCAAAAACTCCCCAACACACCCATCACCCCCAACAAAACACTCAACATCCCCAAGCGAAACACTATAACCAAACCGCCCACGCCTCAAACACAACACCAAACAAAAAAACAACATGACAGTATATAACAATTTATGTGTCAGTTCGCCCGTCGAGTCATATCACTGCCTAAGCTCTATTGACTCTCTACCTCATCATCCAACAGAAATGAGGCACGACAAAACTTAAGGCTTTTGCGCTGTAAAACTTGTAGGATGAGTGTTGAAGGTGGAATTATGAATGTTTTAGAAGCCATTAAGGGAAGGAGAAGCATAAGAGCCTTCAAAAGCCAAAATGTTTCAGCAGAAATTATCAAAAAACTTGTTGATGCAGCGCGGTGGGCGCCATCTGCCGGAAACATTCAGCCATGGGATTTCATAATAGTCCGAAAACCAGAAATCAAAAGAAGACTTGCTCAAGCTGCTTTGGGTGCAATGTTAATTGAAGAAGCGCCCGTCGTAATTGTAGTTTGTGCAAACGAAAATCGCTCCTTTGAAGGCTATGGTATGCGAGGCAAAACCCTGTATTGCATACAGGACACGGCCGCTGCCATACAGAACCTTCATTTGGTTGCCTACTTTCTTGGGTTGGGCACGTGCTGGATTGGCGCATTTAGGGAGGAAGAGGCAAGGGAAATCCTAAAAATTCCCCGAGGAGTGAGACCAGTCGCCATAATTCCTGTTGGTTATCCGGCTGAGGCTCCTTCGCCACCAAGTAGAAGACCTATAAGTCAAATAGTTCATTATGAAACCTTTGAGGTGGAGACATTTCCATGAAGATGCGTAGTTATTATCTAAGCGAACTTACTGACAGGGCTTGACAAACTGAAATTTTAATATCTTGCATTCGCATTGTATTTGTGAGGTTAATTATTGAGATACGCTGTAATCGCTGAAGCTTACGAAAAAATCGAATCCACAACTAAAAGACTGGAAATGACAGACCTTCTAGTTGACCTTCTCAAAAACACACCGAAAGACATCATTGACAAAGTTGTATACTTAACTCAGGGTAAGATATACCCAGACTTCATTAGTCTCGAAATAGGCGTAGCCGAGAAACTTGCAATAAAAGCCCTCGCTCGCGCTTCTGGAAGAAAGGAAAGCGAAATTGAAGATGATTTAAAAAAGAGCGGAGACATCGGGGAAACCGCCGAGAAGTTCATAGCTAGTAAAAGGCAAGTAACCTTTTTCCAACAACCCTTAACCGTCCAAAAAGTCTATGAAATCCTAGACAAAATGGCTAGGTCTTCAGGCTCTGGCGCTGTTGACCTTAAAATCTCATATTTAGCTGGTCTTTTAGCTGGTGCAACTCCCAAGGAAGCAAAATACATCATGAGAACCGTGACGGGAAACCTGCGCCTAGGCATCGCTGACATGACGGTTCTCGACGCTTTAGCAATAGCCTACGGCGGTGGGAAAGAAGCTCGTGAACTTGTAGAGCGAGCTTACAACATTTCCTCAGACCTCGGCAGAGTCGCAAAAGTCGTCGTTGAAAAAGGCTTGAAAGGAATCAAAAAATTTGAAGTCTTAGTAGGCGAGCCGATAAGACCAATGCTGGCAGAAAGACTTTCCACGCCAGAAGAAATTCTCGAAAAACTCGGCGGAAAATGCATAGCCGAATATAAGTATGATGGTGAAAGAATTCAAGCCCATAAGAATGGCGATGAGGCTGTTCTTTTTTCAAGACGCTTGGAAAATATCTCCGACCAGTATCCAGACGCTATTGAACTTATCAAGAGATATGTGAAGGCAAAAAATGCCATTTTAGAGGCAGAATGTGTTGCCATGATCCTTGAGACAGGGGAGATGCGTCCATTTCAAGAGCTGATGCACCGCAGACGCAAATACGGGATCAAAGAAGCCATGGAAGAGTATCCTGTTTCGCTTTTCGTGTTTGACGCCCTTTATGCTGATGGTGAAGACCTAACTTTGAAGCCTTACCCACTCAGAAGGAAAGTGCTAGAGAAAATTGTGGAAGAAAGCGATAGAGCGAAAATAGCCAAGTACATAATCACCGACAATGTGGATGAGCTTGAAAAATTCTTTTGGGAAGCCATAGAAAACGGTTGCGAAGGTCTAGTCTGTAAATCTATGGCAGAAGACTCCATCTATCAAGCTGGAGCTAGAGGATGGCTCTGGATAAAATATAAGCGAGACTATAAAAGCGAAATGACAGACACCGTGGATTTAGTTATCGTCGGAGCCTTCCACGGTAGAGGTAAACGTGCAGGTACCTACGGAGCGTTACTTTTAGCTGCATATAATCCTGACGCAGACATTTTTGAAACAGTAACAAAATGCGGAACAGGCTTTACAGATGAAGATTTAGGGAAACTGCCTAAAATGATGCAGAAACATGTTATTCCGCATAGACATCCGAGGATTAATTCAATGCTTGAAGCCGACGTCTGGTTTGAACCTACCGTAGTAATCGAAATCTTAGGCGCAGAAATAACGTTAAGCCCGATTCACACGTGTGCAATGGATGCCATCCGTAAAGGAAGCGGCTTAGCAATAAGGTTTCCCAGATTTACAGGAAAATATCGTCTTGACAAAGCAGCTGAAGATGCCACAACGGTAAGCGAGATCGTAGGAATGTATCAAAAACAGTTAAAGAAGATTAGCGAAAGCTGAGCTTTAACTAAAGAAAATGTTGCCTTTTCCGGCATGAAGCTTAAGGTTATGCACAATAACCAAAGAAATAGTTTGATAAGCCTTTTGATTATGGGTCGGATCTAAACAGGTTTGAATTTCTTCATAGGAAAACTCAGCATCAGAAACACACCCTTATATCGCTAGAACAAAGTTTCACAAAATTTAAAAGCCGATGCCACCAATAATACAATTTTTACACAGATGCTAGGGTAAAATAGCGTCTGCGTTTAAGAAATTTAGAGGAGAAAGGAAAATGAAAAACAAATTAGTAGCTATATTAGTGCTTCTAATGCTTCTCATAAGCACGATACCGATCATATTAAACGTAAAACCTGCTGAAGCAAGCATAACTGGACCAAGCCTAATGGTAGATGATACTGTGAATCAGATTCATGCGACACTAGGCGCTATGGCAGGCTCTGCGGTCACAGTAAAAGGAACGGTAATCAATCATGCAGCTCCACCGCCTGGATCTGGAGGATGGCTAACCGGTGTATTCTACAGAGAAATTGGGGGTCCGGGAATTACTCCAGCTGACTTGACAATTCTTTGGTCTCTGGACGGGGCTACATGGTGGCCAGCAGGTCCGATATGGTGCCCAACACTTTATTTCCCTTATGACTTGGAGTTAATCATAGGAGCGGGCGGCTATTACATTCCTACAAGTTTCAACAGCACCACATATATTAAGACCATAACAAACCGAAACATTAACCCCACAGACATCGAGGTGATCGTTTTTGAAGATGTCATTGTCAACAGCAGATATGATCCAGGTGAACCAACGCTATCGATAGGGGATTTTCCAGTCGAAATAAAACTAAGTATTTGGAATACTGCAGAACTCGACCCAGCCATATTCTTCAGTACAATTCAAGCAGCAATAAATGCAGCCACTCCAGGACAAACAATCTACGTCTACCCTGGAATATATCATGAAAGTCTTGTTGTTAACACTCCACTGAAATTAACCGGCTTGGGCGCTGCAACTATTGATGGCGGTGGCACAATAATGTATCCAATGAAGATCAATACTGGATCCGTACTGGTTCAAGGCTTTACATTCCAGAATATCAAAGTGGAGATGGATGCAATCTACATTTGGGTTCACGCCGTTTCGGCGCCAGTTACGATTCAGTTCAACCATTTCATCGGCGTCTACGACCCGGACATTGCTGATCATGGCGTTTACGTGGAGAACACATTGCCGGGAGGCAGATGCATTATACAATACAACGAATTCGAAAGAATGTGGCAGGGCGTGTTGCTCGAATTGGCGCAAGGAAGCGCAAGTATACTGCACAACAAGTTCCATAATCTCATCTATGGAAACGACGAATATGGAACCCCCTATTGGGGTGCAGAAGGAGTCTACGCCACAACTTACGATGGAAAAGATATTTCTGAACTACTCGCCATAGACAACAACGAATTCTATGACTACCGTGGAATGTCAATAGCGATTACAGGTCCTTATCCCGATCTAGCTGCTGCCAAGTGGACAAGCGTAGAGATCAAGAATAACCGAATCGAAACGGTCGGTCTCGGCTCTGATCCTTGGCCATACGGAATCTCGCTGACAAATGGACTAACCTCGGGCGACCCGTCACAAGGTGGAGTGAACAATATCATAATTAGCAATAACTCGATGCTCGGTGCTGGAGCTACTGATAGCATAGGCATCCGAATATTGGGGCCTCATGATCATGTCACCGTGACGGAAAACACTTTTAGCAGCTTAGGTACTGGCATTCTAGTCACGAAAAGAGCCGCTGCGCCGGACGCATCTGAATGGTACTCGTCCAACTTGGTCGTCAACTTCAATAATATTTTGGGTAGCACGTCTTATGGTGTAAACAACCTAGGCCCTAATGTAGTAGATGCTCGCTTTGACTGGTGGGGCGATGCAAGCGGTCCAACACACTCATCTAATACTGGAGGCACAGGCGACTCTATAAGTGACAACGTAGATTACAGTCCATGGTTAGGCGCAACCTTTGAGACCACTCCAAGAACCTATCATGTAAACCCAACTGGCGCGCCCGGTGCAATACAAGAAGCAATAAACGAAGCAAGCTCAGGCGACATGATAATCGTACATGATGGAACCTATGACGAGCAAGTGGTCATCGATAAAAGTCTAACTCTTCAAGGTGGGAGCACTCCAATTGTCAAGCCCTCATCCGCTGCCATATTAACAACGGTACTTGACGGACTTTTCTCGGGTGGCATAAAACAAATTGCAGGAATCATCGTGGCAAATGCCGCTGGAGGCAGTGTCACAGTTAAGAACATTATTGTAGATGGAGAAAACATCATCGCCAAACCCCCAGGTGCAGACTATGTGGCTGGGATATTCTACCGTGAGACAGGCGGCACTATAGACACAGTAACTGTGGCTAATATGACAATTGGTTCCACTGGCACAGCAGTTCGAGGCTATGGTGTTTATCTATCTGCTATAACCTACACTGTCTTGGTGGAGATTGAATACTGCACAATAATAAACTACGACAAGAATGCCATTGACGTTCATGGATACAAGCTTTCCGTCAATATACATGATAACACCTTAACTGGACGGGGACCCTTACCTAATGGCGACGAAGTTCAAAACGGCGTCGTAGTAATGGATGGTGCCACAGGAACAGTCGACTACAACGACATCAGTAATATGGCTTACACTCCAGAAACTTGGTGGTCCGCCGGAATCATGTTTTTAGAAAGTGATGGTTCTGCTGAAGGAAACATCATAACCAACTGCCAAATTGGAATAATATTCCAAGATGGCAGTGGCTCAGCACAAACTAACACCGTGGCAGGCGGAACAGTAGGGCTATTGGGTATATGGGCTCAGTACACCACAGCCGGAACATGGACAGCAAACTTTGTGGGTAACACTATAAGCGGTGTACGTGACTCACCTGGCTATGAAAATGGGGCAATTGGCGCTCAAAGCTGGGATGCCGGATCATCACTTGTCGTTACAATACATAACAATAAAATCTTAGGCGATGGGTCAACATCAGCAGATGGAATCTATATTGGAGATGTTCCTGAATATGAACCAGCAGGAAATATTCAAGTGATAATCACTAGCAACACCATTTCAGGATGGCAAAATGGAATCCACTTGGTAAGCTCAGTCGACGCTGGTAGCATTTCAAACAATAACATTACTGACACGTACCTAGGCATCTTCGTAGAGAGCGCCACGAGCGTGCAAATCTGCAACAATAGGCTAATAGATTTCGTGAAAGGAGGCATAGTTACTAGAGGCGCCAAAAACATCTTTATTGAAGGAAACACCATTAGCACAACGCTTCACGATGAAGCACCTAACGGAATCGACATCGGCACTTACACGGGCACTAACGGAACTGTCAAAGGAAACAAGATAAGTGGCTGTTCTTGGAACGGTTTCACGGGTGATTACGAAACATCCTGGTCAGGATCTGGCATCCTGGTCATAGAAAGTGGAGACTCCTTAGAAGTAATAGGAAACACTGTTCACAACTGCGACGTTGGCATGGACATCGAGTCTGATTCAACGAAAATAACATGTAACGATGTGCATAACAACATCTATGGTTTGGTCTTTTGGAATGCCAAACCCCAGGTTAATTACAACAACATTTACGACAACATACAATATGGAGTCTATCGGACCACATCGGGTAACCTTACGGATGCACTTGACGCCCGCTATAACTGGTGGGGCAACACAACTGGTCCCCATCATCCAACGCTTAACCCAACAGGATCTGGAGACAACGTCAGCGACTACGTTAGCTTTGCGCCATGGCTCCTTCAGGAAAAGGTTCCACCGTTGATTCACGATGTTGCTGTAATTAGCGTTGTACCAAACGTTACTCAACAGTATCCAGGACGCATAGTCAACATCACAGTGGTGGTGAAAAACAATGGAAACATGTACGAAACCTTTAATGTCACGGCTTACCGTGACAGCATTCCAATAGGAACAATATTAGTAACTGATTTAGGCATAGGCGAAAATACAACCTTAATCTTCAATTGGAACACTTCGGGCTTAACACCATGCCACCTCTGGACAATAAAAGCAGAAGCCGCAGTAGTCGGAGATATCAATCCAAGTGATAACACACTTATTGATGGCACAGTCAAAATCGCAATAATGGGCGACATGAATGGAGACGGCAAAGTCGACATTTCAGACCTGGTTATGGCGGTTAACGCCATTCCTTCAATTCCAGGGTGGTCGAACTGGAATCCAAACGCGGACTTAAACAATGATAACAGAGTAGACATAGCAGACTTAGTCCGAATAATCGCATACTGCGGACAAGCATGCTAACGCAACAACTTCATTCACTTCCTTTTTTTATATTCAAAATAGCGCCCCAAAACGGGCTGGAAGATATCACAACAGTCAAGGAGCTTATCAGAATGTACTAAAAGTCAGCTCAAAAAATTTGTGGGTTAGTTGAATCTGCAGGTTCTAGCTCTGACATTGCAAATGTAAACTTGTGTCGCTGTAGAGCTACTAACCCTAAGTAGAAGGAGGAAGATAGAACATGCTAACATTAATGGTGACCCTGGCGCCTAGGGCTTCCCTGCATTCCACCTCAAAGTTACTAACTGGATACATGTTATTCTTCTTGTCGCTTTTCACTGGGTGTGTAAACATCACTTCAACCACTTCAGATTTTCCCTGAACTATTTCGGTCCATTGTGGAGCAGTATCTCGATCTACCATTCCAGGGGGAAGAATAAACACGTCCCTGGCGTTCCCTTCCACTGCCGTAATATTGAACCACATTCGTGTTATGAGAATGGAGCTATTGGTTTCGTCCACAGGTGTTGCCCAAGCACCCGCATCTGAAAACTTGAAGTATTTATCAGCCGTCACTTTTGGAGTTGGTTGTTCTCTTTGGTATAGCGCTGATAAGGTGATAACAGTAACCATTATCGCAAAAAACGCCAAGATTCCTATGTTTCTGCCCAATTTTCTTTTTTTCCTTCCTTTCCCGACTACTTTCGGTTTTTTTGCCATCATATCTCATCTCAACAAGTAGGACAGCCACTCAGCGTTCACTAAAAAGATGAGATTGAGCCTTTCAGATAAATATTTCTGTGAAAACACTTAAACCATTTACTGGAACCCTAAGACCTTTTAATTTGTGTTTAAGATGAAGTATTACGCTTACTCTAATGATCTGAATGTTTGCCAGGCGAAAAAGTTTAGAGTACAGAAATGTGGTAACCTTTTTTAAAGTATAATGACACTTTCAACAGTGATTAGAGATGCAGCAAAGGTGGAAAGAGAAAAACGTCAATTTAGAATTGCTAACCACACGCATAGGCGATTTGTTTAAAGCAAAGGATTTCGAAGCGATAAGGGGGAAAACATCGACTGGCTATCAAATACTTGCAGAGGATTCGCCATATTTTAAGATAGATGGATATGCAAGTGTAACTGTAGAAGGAACACCCGATGACTTTGTTGTGACGTTTGATCTTTGTACGGATAAAAAAAAGCACACTTTTCTTCCTTCTATCTTTTTTGAAACGATTTTTTTTACTGGATATTTTCTGACAAGAAAGTTAAAATCAGAAGAAGCTTGGCTGAAGCTAGAAAAAGAGTTTTGGAGACATGTAGAAAACGTGGTATTACAATTAACTAATTCTGCGAAATTTTCCGCTGAACAATATTAATAATAGTTTTGGTATTTCAGTTTTGTATTCATCTGGTCCGGAACTTGCTTTTTCCATCGGGCTGTATATTGATGGCAGTGGTAAAGGCGTCGCAATCATAAACACGCATAGCATGCAATCAACGGATTTACAATTCAAAATGGAAAAGAAGAAAGTTTAAACATTGGTGAGTGAAGTAGAAACCTAGTTGTTAGTGAATGGGTATTCGCCTGATGTATCCCGCGTAAATGTTAAACGTTATTACTCCGTTCACTGAACTGGTTTTGATCCCAGTCAAATTACTGATTTCTCTAACTGTCAAAGGTTTTTGTGATCTATGCAACAAAAGAAAAATTTTTTCAGTATAACCTTTATATATTGATGTATCTTGTAAATAAAATTCGTCTTTGAGGCATCTCTTCGCTCCTTCCTCCGTTAGAATATATTTAAACCTTAACGTCCTGTACCCCTCCTCGAAGACATTATAATTTTCTCGTCAGCTTATTTAAATTTTATGAAAATTTCTTCTACAACTAAAAAAGAACGACTTAGAAGTAAGCCTAAACTCTAATGTTTCTCAAAAGTTCAGTGCGTAAATTATTTGCTCATAAGGTGACAAGCTACAATGTGTCCATTTCCTATATCCATGAGCCTGGGTTCTTCGCTATGGCAAATATCCATTGCTTGTGAGCATCTAGGGTGGAATCTGCAACCAACGGGAGGGTTAACCGGACTTGGGACGTCTCCAGTGAGTATTATTCGCTTTCTCCTAACTGTGGGATCTGGAATTGGAATTGCAGACATTAGTGCTTGTGTGTAAGGATGAAGTGGATTATGGAAGAGTTCCATTGTCTTCGCTAGTTCAACTACTTTTCCAAGATACATGACTGCAACTCTATCGCTTATGCATTCAACAACGCTTAAATCGTGACTGATGAACAGATACGTTAGATTCATGTCTTTACGTAGTTTCTGAAAGAGGTCGAGTAACTGAGCACGCACGGAAACATCCACAGCGGATGTTGGTTCATCGAGAACCACGAATTCTGGATTAGTTATAAAAGCTCTAGCTATTGCTATTCTTTGTCTCTGTCCTCCACTGAACTCGTGAGGGTATCTATACAGAGTCCCTTCCCCTAGTCCTACTTTTTTAAGCATTTCCACCACTCTTTCCCTGACTTCTGATTTCTTTCCAATTTTTTGCACCAGAAGTGGTTCCCCAATTGTGTCCTTAACAAGCATCCTTGGATCGAGAGAACGTGATGGATCTTGATAGACTATTTGCATCTTTCTTCTTAGAGTTTTCAACTTTTTTCTCTTGACTGTAGCGATGTCGTAGTGTTTTCTGAGTTTTTCCAGCTTAGATCCACCTTGACTTGAGCCTTCAGGGTTCCTTAGTTGCTCTATCACGTCAGGTGGAACATCGAAGTATACATGGCCGGCAGTCGGTTTAAGCAATCGAATAACTGTTTTGCCAAACGTGGTCTTGCCGCATCCTGATTCTCCGACTAAGCCAAAACATTCTCCTTTAATTATCCCTAGGTTAACATTGTCTACAGCTTTAACATCAGCTACCTTTCTTTTGAGAACCCCGCCTCTTATGGGGTAATACTTTTTTAGGTTTTCTGTTTCTAGCATGATGCTCAGTTTTATACCCCCTAATATAAATGACATGCAACGAACTGTTCTTGCTTTACCTCTTTAAGCTTTGGCATTTCCTCTGCGCATATAGGCTTAGCGAAGGGGCATCTTGGGTGAAATCTACAACCTAAGGGAGGATTTATTAGGTTAGGTACCATGCCACTGATGGACTTAAACTCTTCACCAGGTTTTGGAATGGATTCTAGCAAGGCTTTAGTGTACGGATGAGCTGGGTTCCTGAAAAGTTCTTTGACTTCTGCAATTTCGCAGATGTGGCCAGCGTACATTACAGCGACACGATCACATACTTCGGCGATAACTCCCATGTCATGAGTTATGTATAGAACGGATGATTTGAATGTTTTTTTAAGTCTCCTTATTAGGTCTAGGATTTGAGCTTGAACAGTCACGTCCAGAGAAGTTGTCGGTTCATCTGCAATCAGGAGCGTCGGATTACATGCGAGTGCCATGGCTATTACGACACGTTGCTGCATTCCTCCGCTAAGCTCGTGGGGATACATGTTTGCGACTCTCTCCGGGTCCCCTATCTCCATCTCCCTGAGGATGTTGACAACTTCCTTTCTGACTTCCTTCTTCAGTCTGCTTTGTCTTCCGATGATTGGAATTTTTGTGAAGACCTTAATTATGAGTGATTTGGGGTTTTCCAGCATTTTCTTGTAAATCTTTTTTTCTGTTCCGTCTTTTTCAATTTGAGCAAGAACCTTCTCTAAGAGTTCTTTTCTTCTGTGGTGTAAAATGGCTTCTGCAATTTGATTCTCAACGGTGTATACGGGGTTCAGGGCAGCACCTGGTTCTTGGAAGATCATGGAGATATCGCTTCCTCTAATGTGCCTTAAAATGCGTTCATTTTGGGCTAAGAGGTTTAAGGTTTTTCCATATTTGCTTTTGAAGAGAACTTTGCCGCTTTCTATTTTTCCTGGCGGTGGAGTGATACCTAAGATTGAGAGGCCAGTCATGGTTTTTCCGCATCCGGTTTCACCTACAACCCCAAGTGTCTCTTCCTCTTTTATCTGTAAGTTGATTCCTTCAAGGGCTTTGACCACTCCTTCGTATGTGTAGAATCTTAACACGAGATCTTGGACTTCGACGAGATTGCCCATGTTATCTTCGCCTCAGCGTTGGATCTAAAATGTCTCTGAATGCGTCGCCTAGTAGATTCCATCCTAAGACGAAGGTGAATATGAATATGCCTGGTATTAGCCACACCCACCAGTTGGCGGCTGGATTAGATAAGTTTGCGTAGATGTAGTTTCTTGAGAGGGATATTAGTTGTCCCCAGTCTGCGTATCCTGATGGTGCTCCGAGTCCGAGGAAGCTTAGGGCTGCTGCAGTCAGGACAATTGCCCCTGTGTCTAGAGAAGCCATAATGAGAATTGGATATATTGTGTTTGGGAGAATATGTTTGGTCATAACTCTGAGGTCAGAGCACCCGGCAGCTCTGGCCGCCTCGACGTAATCTTCTACCCTGACTTTTAGTATCTCTCCTCGTATCACTCTAGTGTAGGATGGCCATCCAACTAGGACGAGGGCTAACAGAACTCTGTCCAATTTGCTCAGTCCTACGGTGAGCTGGGTAAAGCCTAAATTTATGACAAATTGGGGAGGTAAAGCTACAACCAATGCCATGCAGAGAACCAATCCTGGGACTGCGATGACCATGTCGGTGAATCGCATTAGCACTTCATCAACGATTCCTCCATAGTAGCCAGCGATGGCTCCGGTTACAAGGCCGATTATTAGTGAAAGCACTATGACCATTAAGCCTACTTTGAAAGCTGTTATGGTTCCCCAAATGCATCCATAGTAAAGGTCATAACTTTCTTCCGTGGTTCCGAAGGGATGTGTAGCGTCAGGAGGATGCGGCACAGTTCGGTTGATAGCTGGGATGTTGAGGTCTTTCCATACGATGAATGGATCTTCTTTACCCATAGGTGGGGGAACTGGTGGTGCTATTACTGGAGCTAGGAGTGCGATGGCGATGTAAAATGTTAGTATCGCTAAGCCAACGATTGAAAGTGGGCTTTTCTTTATTCTAGTGATGATGAATTTTAGTTCTTTTATTGTTGGCTGGCTTGAGGCTTTGAATTCTGCTAATTTCGACTTGATGCTTGTCATTCTTTCATCCCAGCCTGATTCGTGGATCTATGTATGCATATAAAACGTCCACTATTAAATTCGCTAGTACATAGACTATTCCCGTGAACATGGCGAAACCAAGCACGAATGGTATGTCATAATGGAGTGCGGCGTTGGCTGCTGCAGAGCCTAAACCGTCAATGTGGAAGACAGTTTCCGTTATGACTACGCCTGTCATCATGCCTGCAATTAATAGTCCTGAAAGAGTAATTGTTGGGATTAAAGCGTTCCTTCTTGCATGTTTATTGATGACTTCGCCTTGGGCTAGACCTTTTGCCTTTGCTGTGGTAATGTAGCCTTTGTTGAGCTCTTCCAGCATGCTGGAGCGCATTACTCTTATGAGGAGCGCTATCTGGACTATCACCAGGTTTATACATGGAAGGAAAAGGTGCATCAGGGCATCCCAAGTTATCCATAGTTGTCCGTTGAGCAATCCATCGATGGTGTTAAGGCCTGTATAGACTGTGTATGTGCCAGCTCTTACACCGCGGGATATGAAGTCTTCGGCAGCGTTTCCTAACCTGCCTGGTGGAAATAGGCCGAAGCCGCCGTAGAATACTGAAAGCAATATTATGGCGGACCAGAAGGTTGGGAGGGACCAGCCGATTATTGCGATGACTCTTGTTATGTGGTCTACGATTTTGTCTCGGTGTACAGCGGATTTTACCCCAAGCCATATACCTAGCAAAATGGTAAGTGGCGTGGAAAATAGGGCTATTTCGGCGCTTGCGGGGAATTTCGACATAATACAAGGTACGACGAACATGCGGTTTTCTTTTGAGTAACCTAGGTTGCCGTGTATAACTTCGTTGAGCCAACGGACATATCTGATATAAACAGGGTCTAAAAGACCGTATCTTGCGAAGACGGCATCCCAATCTTTGACTTTAGTTGGATTTACGTATAGAGAGGCCCTTGCGTAGGGGTCAAAAAATTCTGTTATTGCAAAGATAATTATGGAAACTCCTAATAGAATGGGGATAAGGAGTAAGAGTCTCCTAATAATATATGTGCCGAGACCCATGAGATTTCCCCGTGCTTCGTTAATTGAAAAGAGGTTAATAACTTTTGCGTGGGGATTGAGAAAATTGGTGGTTTAGCGCAGGTTTGTTGACTGGAAGATTGTTCCATAAAGATTAAATATCACTGAGAGCCTTACTTTATCTCGCCAAAAGAGAAAGGAGAAAAGAAAAATGAAAAAGCAAATCCTGTTGATAGTGTTAGCTTTGACTTTAGTGTTGACTTTAGTTCCTGTTACGTCAGTGTCTGGTGCAGTGCCGAATCAGTATACGCTAAGAAATGGAACGATTGGTCAGCCCGAGACTGTTGATCCTGGATGGCTTTATGATACAGCAAGTTCGGAGCTTGTTTGGAACGTTTATGATACGTTGCTGACTTTCATGGTTAACGAGAGTGACACTAATCCTATAACGAAAGGTTTGGCGGACCATTTTGAGGCTAACCTTGCTTACGAGTGGTACAAAGACGAGACTAATCCAGATCATCCAGTTTTCTACTTCAAGATTAGAGGCAGCCACGACCACTTTATAACAGTGACGATTCCAATAGGATTCCCACTAGATAATCCTGTAAACACCATATGGCAAGAGACAGCAGGCAGTGAAGAACCAGGTTGCCCGTGGCATATTTGGAAGTGGGAAGACAGCGGTAATGGCGTATTAAGCGCATGCGACATAGTCAAGATGGACAAGCTAGATTGGATGGGACCAGATGTAGCGCCATGGCTCGCCTTCCACGTACAAGAAATGTATGAGGATGCAGGCAATTGGGTGATGGTGCTCAAGGAGCTGCCAGTTCCGTTCCAAATCTTAAGAACATTAAGCCTACCTGGAAGCCTAACCAATCCAGTAGGCAGCATAGTAACTGAAGCAAGTCCTGTTGCTGGACGTCAATATCTCATTAAGGAGTTTGAAGATGGAATGTTCCATGCATACGATGGTGTACTGAGCGCAGGCGACGTAATTCAGATGACCCGCCAGGACTCTGCACCACCAGAATATCCAAATGGTTGGACAAGAGACTACATTGTAGAGGAAGTTACCGGAACCCAACTGATTGTCAAGCCCTGCCTCACATGCTGGGATGTTGAATACACCATTGAGAGGTGGTTTGTGCTTGACCACACAGGTGGTCCACAATGGATGATATACGAGGTTCTAACCTACCCAGAATACTCATGGCCTAAGGTAGGCGGTGAAGTAGACCTTAATTTCAATGCAACAGTTGACGCTGCTATAGAGACTGACTGCACATGGGTTTGGTTCACGTTTGCCATACCCTACAGTGACATGATCTTCAGACAAGTAATGGCCCAATCATGGGCTAGCATCATGTACATGGACTGGGCTATTGACCAAGGCTGCTGGGATGGAAACTGGGCGCACGTTGCGGCTTACCACGACCCAGAAGAGTCACCATTAATGGATCCAGAACCAGTCATGTGTGGAACTGGTCCATACTACTTTGTCGAGTGGATACCTGCAAAAAGCTGGAGAATTGAAAGATTTGAAGAGCACTGGCAACAATGGCCTGCTCGAGGCTGCAATGGCTATCTGGACGTTATCATAGAAGAATTCATCAGCGAGTGGCCTACGAGGAAACTGATGTTCCTCGCAGGAGACCTCGACTTCTGCTACGTACCCAGACAGTATAAAGCCGATGTTGAAGGCAAGCCTGGTATACGCGACATCTACCCACTGGAAGGAGTCACCATCGACGGCATCTTCTACAACTTTGACATATCGCTGAAAAGCCGCTACCTGTATCCACCATTCATAGAGCACCTAAATGCTGGAGTACTAAAGGAAACTGGAATCCCACCAGACTTCTTCAGCGACGTGAACGTGAGAAAAGCATTCTCTTACTGCATCAACTACACTGAGTTCCAGCTAATAGCATACCTTGGTGAATCAGTTTATCCAGTTACTCCAATGCCGGACGCAGGTGTCTTTAAACAGTACAGACATGACCCATCATGGTACACTGCAAACCAATATAACTTGGACTTGGATAAGGCTAGATACTACTTCAAGATGGCTTACGGTGGTATCGATGCAGACGGAGACCCGAGTACTATGGACGACGTTACTCCAGGCGCATTATGGACGACAGGTTTCAGGCTGCCAGTAACTTACAACACAGGCAACGTTCCAAGGAGAACCATAGCTGAAGACTACATCAAAACCAACGTTGAGAGTCTCAATTCCCTATTCCACGTTGACGTGTACGATGTTGACTGGGGAGGAGTGTACATCCCCGAACTCTTCTCATGGAAACTGCCCCTGTTCGTCATCGGCTGGATTCCAGACTACCTAGACCCGCACAACTACATGTTTACTTTCATGGGCACCTATGGATCATTCTCATACTTCCAAAGCTACAGCGACCCACACGTTGACGACCTCATCGATTGGGGTATGAAGAACAGCACCCTCTCAATAAGACAGGCAATATACCGAGAACTGGAAGAAATCTACATCAGGGACAACCCAGGCGTCTGCACAGACCAGCCTTGGGGTCGCCATTTCGAGAGAACATGGATGTATGGATGGTACTACGACCCAATCTATCCAGGAGGATACTTCAAACACTACTGGAAAGACACGCCACCAGGCGTAGTAACAGTTCAGCCAGTAGACATGTCAGTGCTACACAGCATAAGCAACGTCACACAGGCGATCATCACGGCACACACTAATCCACCACTAATCAACGACCAAAAGCCATACCTCAAAATAGTGACCGGACCTGCTAAAGGCTCCCGTCCAAGAATCATAGTATCAGTACATTGGGACCGCGCTGACTCCAACAACCTGATCTCGGCATTCTATAGTGTTATAGGTGTGAAAATACAGAGGGGTACAACAGAACACGTAGAATGGGTTGAAACTTTCGCAGTAGGTGGTCCGGGCGACTCGGGCACAAGAGACTGCATAATAGACCTAAGCACGCTAACCGCGAAAGCCTATGCGGGTGGGTGGAAATTCAGCGCAGAAATTGGTGTTGCAGACGAAACCGCCTACGATAGTGAAGCGGCAAACAACACGATACTCGACAACTGGGGCATCGTCCTTGGAACAGGCGACGTCTATTGGAAAGACCTCTTGGGACTAGTAGACATCTCCGACCTAGTTAGCATGGTCGCTGCTGTAGGATCAATGCCAGGCGACGCCAATTGGAACTGGTACGCGGACATATACCAAGCCACCACAATCGACAATAAAGTAGACATTTCCGACCTGACCGCACTGGTCAGCCTCGTTGGTGTGACCGACTACGTTGATCCGTTGCCACCACCATAACCGACAAAAACAAAAACTCCAAAATCTCCCCCTTTTATTTGATTTTTAATTTCGCAAAACAACCTCTAATTTTCCAAGAACAATAAAAAACACAGTTAGTCTGCAAGAAAGAAAATGTTGAAAGCGCTCTTATAGAACATAATTCCAGAAGATTTAAATCTCAAAAAATCCATCTTCTAATTGAAAAGCATAAAGGAGAAAGGAGAATGATTAAGAAGCTAGCCTCAACCTTTTCAGCTGTGTTATTACTACTGAGCCTCGCCACAGTTCTTCCAGTGTCCGCATCACCTACGACATATGTCTCTGTCATCAACGCAACATCAGGATACGGCGTCCCAGAATTCTACGGAACCACAACCATCAACTTCACCAACGAATATCCGCCGCCAACAGCGGCTGACTATCCACTCGGCTACTTCATTGTGAACATAACAGTAACAAGCGTTACTAACCTTGCCGGCTGGCAGATTAACGTAACATGGGATCCAACCCTCCTAGAAATAGCAGTCGACACAGACATATACCGCCCGGCAGACGCAATTTTCGGTGCAACAGCAATAGAAACAGGAAAGAATATTAAACCTGGCATGGTGTACTGGGCTGTTAGCCGTGGAATCGGCCAACCAGCCTTCACCGGCAGCGGAAGATTATGCCAAATAAAGTTCAACATCACCCAAGTACCCGCCAGCGTCCTAACCTGCCCACTACACCATGACCAAGTTTCCGCATTCCCAACAAAAATCACAGACACAGCAGGCGACCCCATACCCTACACACCCGAAGACGGCACATACGAATACAGTAAAATATTCTTCATACCAAAGCCTTATCTTGAAGTTTGTCCAGAAGACGTTGTACAAGGATGGCCCAAGGGACCAACCATCATAGGCACACCTAAAGAAAACTTCACAGTAGACGTGTGCATAAACAACATAGTTGCCGACGCTAAACTCATCGCTTACCAATTCAAGTTCATATGGAACAGAACAAGTAGCTTTGACTTCATCAAAATCGAAGAAGGTCCATTCTTAAAGAACCCAACATGGGCCCCTGACGGAACATTCTTCACAACTGCAGGAGCAGGCATGAACGCAACCCACAAGTGGTTCCTTGTTCTGGCTGTCATCTGGAACTGGACCCAAATGACCGTATTTCCAGACAGCACAGGGTTGTCGTGTGCAGAAAGGTCGCTATGCACTATCACATTCAAGTCCACCGTTCAAGAACAAGATCCATGGACAATCTACACGCCTAACGCATTTTTCGTAACCTATGTTTGGAAATTGTATCCAGAGCGTGTCTTCGAAAACTATGACGAAGAATTTATACCCTGTAAACCACAGAGCGAATGGATCCAGGGCAACTACAAAATATATGGATACCTCTTGATCACAGGCCGCTACATAGACGTTTACACACAATATCCAAATCCCTACGGCGGACAGGGAATTAATCAGCCAAGCGACATGTTCTGGCCACAGAAACAAGTAGAACTATACGCTAATGTATCATACAACATGTGGCCACAACAAAACAAAGTCGTAACCTTCGAAATACGCGATCCGCATAACCATCTTGTCACAGTTCTGACAGCAATCACAAACGAGACAGGAACAGCCCACACCTCATATCGTATACCTTGGCCATGTGTCAACACCTCAGATCTCTTCGGCATATGGGCTGTCACGGCTTCGGTAGACGTTGCGTGCACAATAATTAACGACACACTATGGTTCCACTTTGACTATCTAGTACATTGGGATAAAGTAACCGTGGATCCAACGTCGGTCAACCACCTACAGAACGTTACAATCACGGTGAACTTCCAGAGTTATGCATGGATACAAAATGCAACAGCTCCATATTATGACGTGTACATAACAGTGTTTATCCATGATGAACTAAACTACCCAATTGGCGGCTACATGAGCCTCATCCCAATCGGCGAAGGATTGGAGCTGAACGACCGGGGAGATTGGTCTAATGAGACGTTTTGTCACTATGGAAACTACACTTGGACATTCAGAATACGCATAGAGAAATGGGCAGTACCATTCATAGCGCAAGTACACGTAAACGCCCTCAGCAACCTACCAAGCCTAGGCGGATGCGCTTGGACGCCAGAGTACACACCAATACCAGAATTCACGATACAAGCTAAATAGGCTTAAAAAACACAGCACCCCCTTTTTTTATCTTTTTAATAAAGACCAATAGAAAAATATTCCAGAAGACTTATACTAATGTCTCAACTTCATATAATCAGGAAGAGAGGAGAAAATTGAACTCCAAAAAAATCAGTTTACCCTTACTACTTTTCTTCTCTTTCACCATCCTCATGGCGAATTCAACACTCATTTCCTATCAATCTACCTTAAAAATTACTGTAACAACAGACAAGCAAGTTTACAAGGTACCTACAACAGGAGTAACAGTTCAAATAAGCGGAAACCTAACCCTTAACAATTTACCCGTCTCCGATGGACTAATAGCTCTACAAATAAACACCCGCATTGGAGGATTTATCTACAGAACCTTGCTCACAGGCACCATCCCAACATGGACACGCTACATAGAAATAGTTGATGCATATATAGGAGACGCTTCCGGAAACCGATTAACAAATGTCAAAAGAGGAGCTACTATTTGGATTTGGATATATTATAAAAACAATCTGATTGTACCAGTTTACACAGTCATAGCCTTCACGATATACAGCTCAAGCAACATCCCACTTTTCGGCTTTGATCTTGGAGGTAACTCCATACCACCGGGCGGCCCGTGGTGGTCAGCCTACAGCTGGCAAGTCCCAAGCAGTGCTGATCTTGGGACAGCAGCAATTTACGCCAGTGCCTTCAGCGATTCTCCACAAAATCACGGAGTTCCTTACTGTCCAGAGAACTCTTCAACCTTTAATATCATAAGTTCAAAGACATCAACAATGCAACAGTCAAGCGAAACTGTTCAAGTCGCATATGAAAATGGAACATACAGCTCATCCTTCTACATACCTCCCAATGGAGGAACACTAGGCAACTACACGATTTACGTAGCCTCCTACTATCAAGGAGTGCAAGTGAGCGCCTCCACAAAGTTTGAGGTCAAGCTCCTAGGCGACATATATAGAGACGGCAAAGTCGATATCTCAGACTTGGTTAAAATACTTCTTGCAATTCCTTCACTACCTGGGTGGCCGAACTGGAACCCAGAGGCCGACTTAAACGACCCCCCCGACAACAAAGTTGACGTTTCAGACCTAACTATATTAATCAACAATATTGGAAACTATGGTACATACTAAACCATTCTACAACAATTAAAATAGCACGATCCAAGCCATCAAATTCTCCAAAAACAAAAGCTTACGCAATCCTTATTAATTTTTCTAAACATTATATTCACGTAAAATAAAAAGGGAGAAAGGAGAATGTTTGGAAAACTAGTTTCAACTTGTTTGACTGTTTTACTGCTACTGAGCATGGCCATGGTTTTTCCAGTGTCCGCATCACCTACGACATATGTCTCTGTCATCAACGCAACATCAGGATATGGCGTCCCAGGATTCTACGGAACCACAACCATCAACTTCACGGACACGTATCCGCCGCCAACAGCGGCTGACTATCCACTCGGCTACTTCATTGTGAACATAACAGTAACAGACGTTACTAACCTTGCCGGCTGGCAGATTAACGTAACATGGGATCCAACCCTCCTAGAAATAGCAGTCGACACAGACATATACCGCCCGGCAGACGCAATTTTCGGTGCAACAGCAATAGAAATAGGAAAGAATATTAAACCTGGTATGGTGTACTGGGCTGTTAGCCGTGGAATCGGCAAACCAGCCTTCACCGGCAGCGGAAGATTATGCCAAATAAAGTTCAACATCACCCAAGTACCCGCCAGCGTCCTAACCTGCCCACTACACCATGACCAAGTTTCCGCATTCCCAACAAAAATCACAGACCCAGCAGGCGACCCCATACCCTACACACCCGAAGACGGCACATACGAATATGGTGTGCCTCCGCCTCCAAGCCTCGGAGGCGAATTTTTCGTGAGGCCTTCAGAGATAATTAATTCTTCGATACTACCCCCACAAACCATTCAAATCAACGTGACAATTAAGAACGTCACCAACATGTACAGCTACGGATTCATTTTAGGCTACGACTCTAACATATTGATTTGTATAGGTTTTACCTTCCTTGATGTCTTAGGCGAGCCTAACTACATCCCTGAATTTTCTGTGGACAATGTGGCAGGTGTCATAAGAGTTAACGTGACATATTACCCGCCAGCTGTGCCGATAACATCCATTTCTGAAGTTCCTTTACTTAAGATCATTTTCCGAGTCAAAGGAAGAGGAGTGACCCCTCTAGATATTCATGACACATCTCTCAGTGATTCTCTCGGACGACCAATACCACATGTATCCCATGACGGTTTATTCGTGAATTTAATAAGAGATTTAGCCATAATAAATGTCGTTTCATACAAGAACTGGACTTATCAGGGCAACTTATTGAAAGTCAATGTGACAGTTCAAAACAAGGGAGAAGTAATTGAAACTTCGGTCCAAGTGAAAGCATATTTCGACAGCAATTTGATAGATACGTTGATTATTCCAAGCCTAGATCCAAGCGAACAAACTACAGTGACTTTCGTATGGAATACAACAGGTGTGACGCCTTGCCATAACTATACCTTGTCCGCAGAGGTTCTCGCCGTTCCATATGAACTCAATCTAGAAAACAATTTCCTCGAAGACGGTGGTGTAAAGATTAGGCTTCCATGTGATGTAAACGGAGATAAAAAAGTGGACATCGACGACTTAGTACTAGTAACTAACGCTATCCCATCGAAGCCGGGTGATCCAAACTGGAACGAGTACGCAGACGTAAATGACGACGGTTTGGTCGACATCGGCGATCTTGTGCGACTCTTAAAAATGATTGGAACATCATGCAGTTAATTCAACCAATAATCCCTTTTTTATTTTTAGAGATCATGTATACTATATCGAAGCCTAACCTGATGAGGACTACTCGAGTAATTTTGGCTCTTGCTGGATGCATCGAATAGGTGAGCTAACAGTAAGTTTAAAATATGATATCGACGAATACGTAACGTTTAGGTGAAAAACTTGAAAGAAAAAACAATGAGAATTGCAGCGCTACTTATTCTAGGTTTTACAGCGTTGTTCTTGACATCTCCTGTTAACGCAGATGGCACGATTATTTCTGTCATTAATCCTGAAACTGGAGACAGCAACTTCGTGTTTCCGTCCAGCACCCCCGTCAACTCAACGTTTTTGGCGAACATAACTATTACTGATGTTACTGGACTTGCAGGCTGGCAACTCAACCTAACATGGGATCCAACCCTCATAAAAATAAACACAACAGATGACATTTACCGCCCGGCAGACGCAATTTTCGGTGCAACAGCAATAGAAGTGGCAAAGAATATTAAACCTGGTATGGTGTACTGGGCTGTTAGCCGTGGAATCGGCAAACCAACATTCACAGGCGACGGAATCCTATGTCAAATTAACTTCACAATCTTAAAAAACGACACTGAAGGCCCGCTAACCTGCCCCATGCATTTTGACTTGGTTTCCAGTTTTCCAACAAAAATAACAGATTTTTACGGTGACCCGATCGCATTTACTCCGCAGGACGGTTCTTACGTAATACCCGAGTTCCCGACAACTACACTCTTAGCAATGTTCCTAATAATAACAATGCTTGCGTTCCTTTTCCAAAAAAAGAACTGGCTAAAGCATCGATAACTCAATTGCTGAATGACGTAGTCTCAGAGATTCAAGTGCACATCAAAAGTCGTGTTTCCCCTTTTTTTCTTTCACCTTCGTATTTCAGATTGATGTCCCAAAAATTTCGGGGAATGTGTTCAGAAGAATTACACCTTAATGCCTTTTAGATAAAAAACTTCAAATATGAATTCATGTAACTATAAAGTTAAGGTGAGGAAATTGAGGGAAAAAACGCTTCCAACACTACTGTTGCTAGCCTTAATCTTAATAGGCGGTCTAACAAGATTCCATCAAGTATATGTGCCTGAGGTAAAGGCCGCGAGCACAACACTGAAAGTTGACAAAGTATACAATGTAACCAGCCCAGGTATGACCTTCAAAGTTAACATAACTATTACTGACGTAACCAATTTACAAATGTATATCATCGACATAAAATGGAACGCTAGTATAATCAAAGTATCTACCGGAGATCAAAATGGCATCAGAATGGTTGACCCGATTATTGTCGATTGGGTATACTATAACATATACGAAGGACCATTTATTGAGAATGCCCGTCCGGGTCAGAACGCAGTATTCGTGGCTAACGAAATAAGCAATGTGCATGGGAAAATTACACATCTTTCAGGTGGTTGGCAAACTTTCGGTCCTTCTTCCAGCGGAAATGGGGTTCTAGCAACTATCAATTTTACATCTGTTCAAGTAGGTGAAACGCCGCTGAACATAACCTACAGTGCACTCAAAAACAACCAGACGCAGATAATAGATCATACGCTTGTAAATGGTCTAGTCACAGACAAGCCACCACCAGTTTACCCAATTTGGACAGAACTGTGGTTCCAAGAAACAATAGCCGGCATCATGATCATAGCTATAGTAGCTATAGTAGCTATTGCGATTATACGCCGCAGAAAGAAGTTTCCTAAGGCTCCACCAAAACGCGAGGAAGAAGCGGAAGAATTGTTGTCAAACGATCTACGCTACCAAAAGTCAAGAATATGACCACTCTCTCCTCCTTCTTTTCTTTGTTCACCTCAACAGTTTGTTAATTTCGAACCCCTTCAGTTATTGGAAGAGAAAAAACCTTCCATGGATATGCACACTAAAGGGAAGAACCTAGCATCTTAGACGAGGAGATGGACATTTTGTAGCTTGTTGCCTCTATACACAATAATTGGATTCCAGAAAAATGTTTCACAAAGTATATAGGTGAATTTCTCCCAATAATTAAATTAGAGAAGGCTGACGTGTTTAATCATGACCAGCTTTGCAGTAGAAATACTCTGCAACAGGCATGGATTCGAAAGATTTAGAGTTAAAATTGTAAAAAGATTCAACATGCCTTCTAACATTATAATCCCTGAGTTGAGCCAGAGATCAACAATCGGCGAAATAAAATGTATATATGTGGGTCGAGACATCAGTAACAAAGAAGTTGAGAGATTTTTACTTAATTACTTTCGTGAAAAAGGGATGTTGGAAAGAATAGTTAAAATGCGTATGATCACATGATGTGTTCACGTACCCAAGCATTACCCCTTGATTTACGGTAAGCAACAAAGGCAATATTATATTTAAGTTTGAGGTCGTAAATCTCTTGCAAATTTTCTTTTTGCTATTGTGGCAACCATAATAGAGAGAACTGTGAGCAGAGGTAGAAGTTTGGCTAGTGGGAACTCTGGTATTATAATCACTTTGTGTTCTGGATGTGGATACGTAAAGTAGATGTATGTGTAGATGTTGCCTGTCCAATTTCGAATATTTAACGGCAATTCTCCATCGACTTGCACCGTGTAGTTGCCTCCCCACAAATCTTGTACGACGACGTTTGGTATAGTTACCCTGCAAAAACCCGAACCGGCTTTGTCACTAACATTAAAACTCAAATTTTTCTGGGTTGCGTTTAGCTGAAAGTTTGAAATTGTGGCGTTGCTAACTATTTCGACCACGGATGGTTCACCATCCCATGCGCCCACATCAAATACGCTAATAGGAGCCATGAGTGGGAAGTTATCTTGATTATTTATGTCAATGATGTGAGATGAGTCGCCTATCCCATCACTTCCTGCTTCACTTTTATTAGATCCACTAAACAAGTCTACACCAGCGTAGTCGCTCCAATAGTTGCCACCAGACGGATAACCGCCATCCCACAGATTGTTGGAAGATTCATAAAGATATGTTTGATTTGTGTTATTGATGAAGTTGTTGTGGAAAATCGCGTTATTGCCTGATTCAGAAAGGACGATTCCGTATCTCTTGTTTGATAAAACAATATTGCCATAAATAACATTGTTGTCAGAATAGAAAAGAAAAAGACCGTCCCAGGTGTTGTTAAAGATATTGTTACAAACAAGGTTATTGCCCCATGAACTGCCTACCGCAACCCCGTAATAATTGTCTATTATATTGTTGCCAGAAAGAGTAATATTGCTTGAACTTTCAAAATAAAATCCATAAAAGAATTTTGTAACTTTTATATTTTTAATCGTTATATTACTCCTGCCCATCCAGTCTATTCCTTTCCCACTTCCTGTTCCTTGTACGGTGTAATCTGCTCCATCAATCATAATGTTGTCCCTCTCAACCACAAGGGAATCATTAATGTCACTTGTAAATGTGTACGAGTAGTTTCCAATGTTTTGAATAGGCGCTGTTGAAGGCTCAACTAACCCATCGGCTCTTATGTAGATCGTTCCTGTTGCTTCAGCGAGTTGAACATCAAAAGTTAGTTTCACCATTCCACCAACCAATACTGCTAACATCGCCACCCAAAATACTACTCCCTTCATCTTATTCCCCCTTCACTTAATGCATGCATACCTTAATTGAGTTTATTAAGGCATATCTGAATTTTATATATCATCATACTTTCCTCTGCGTATTTACAAAAAAGAAACTCGTATAGAACTTAATTCCAAAAGCTTTAAAAAGTTTGTAATGGTAAGTATTAGTGCCGAGGGAGAAGGGAAATACGTGCGGCAACTGCCGATGTGGATAGTTATCTTAATTGTTGGTTTAATTTTATCACTTTCTATGCCCTTAGGCACCGCAGAATATACAACTCCAATTGTTTGGTTAAATAAAAAAGAATATGACCCATCAGAAACAGCTCGCTTATACGGCTATGGGTTTAAAGTTCTGAGCCAAATCAACATCACCATTGTTCGACCAGACCTAGTAGAAGATAAGGTGCAAACATTGACAGATGAGTTTGGATATTTTGCTTGTCAGTATCTCTTAGACGGAATCCACGGAACTTTTATGGTAACAGCGACTGATGGAGTAAATGTTGCCACCACAACGTTCGATAATGCTCTCTATCTGAACGCATGGTGGAGCGATGGAGACAGCATATACATCTATGCCGAAGCTGGCGGGCTGTCAAAAAGTAAGCAATACTACATCAAGTATTTTGACCCCGCTGGAGTGGAGCGAAGGAAAAGCCCAACCTACACGGGAGTAAGTTACATCAAAGACAATTTAACCATCCTCCCCTCATTTCCGAACATTCTTGGATATTGGACTGTAAGGCTTTACGAAAATGATGCTGTGAAAAGAACCAAAACGCTTTGCATAGATAGGATTGTTTGGACAACCGATTCAACATTTGTAAATCTCGTCACATCGTTTGCTCAAGGCGAAACAGTATACTTCAAAACCATAGGACTGCAAACAAGCAAGTACTATCGGTTTAAGCTTGAAATGCCAAATGGAACAAGGTTTTTTGTTGGCAGCTGGACTACTGGCGTGACCTCGATGACTGGAAGCTACGTATTGCCTTCGAACGCTCCGATTGGGTCATGGAAACTTCATGTGCGACAAGCAACTGACTCCTCTGGAAGTTGCGAGACTCACTATGTAGATTGCCTTTTTCAGGTTACCACGGCGCCTCCGCCTCAGCAATACTATTTAGCCGTTCGAACTGACCCTACTGGGATTGGAACAATCCCAGGACAAGGATGGTACAATGCTTACACCTTTGTCAATTTAACAGCGCCTGATTTCTTCGCCGGGTCAACAGGAACTAGGTACAGGTTTAGTTACTGGGATGTTGACGGGGCATCCCAAGGCGCTGGCGTTCGCCTGATTTCTGTTTACATGGACGCGGCTCATACTGCCACTGCACATTATGTTACGCAATATTTTCTTAACTTGACAACGAATCCGCCTGGAGTTACAACGCCAGCTGGTGTGGGTTGGTATGACGCGGGAACAAACGTACCCATTTTTGCTCCAGAATTTATAAGCATCGAGCCTGGCGCTTCTCGTTACCGATTTAACGGTTGGACAACCGGAGACATGACTGAAATAGCTAATGCTTCGGCAACGTCTACTACCGTGTTTTTAGATAAACCTAAAACTGTAACCGCCAACTATGTAACGCAATATCACTTAACTGTAATCTCACATTATGGTACGCCTACAGGTGAAGGCTGGTATAACAGCAGTGACACAGCCTATGCCCGATTAGACACTGACATCGTAAACCACGGAAATGGCACACGAAGAGTTTTTACTAGTTGGGGCGGAGACGCTTCTGGAACGAATTATGCGCAAAGCGACCCAATAATCATGAATGCTGCGAAAACAGCTATAGCAAATTGGAAGACCCAATATGCAGTAACTTTTACTCAGATTGGATCTGCTGTAGCGCCCACTGTCACATATACTGCCGATGTTGACCCAACGGAAACTGTGCCCTTCACTGTTTGGGTTAAGGCTGGCACCGAAATCACTTACACGTATCAAGACATTGTTCTAGAGGTTCCAGGCGTACGATATGTTTTCACTGGTGTCACTCCATCTTCTCCACAAACGGTGAACGGTCCCTTTACAGTGAGTGGCACTTATCAAGTTCAGTATTATTTAACCGTAAACACCGACCCAACTGAAGTATTGACACTCAATCCAACTGCGGTTTCTGGACAAGGATGGTATAACAGCGGTTCTACTGCAACTGTTGATGCTGTTCAAAACGTGGACAAAATTGCAGGCGCATCAAGATATGATTTTAGATCATGGACTGGTGCCGCGCCAACTGGCGTTGGGAACCAAGCGACGGTGCTAATGGATGGACCTAAAACTGCAACTGCTAACTATCAGCTGCAATATAAGATTACCTTTGCTCAATCAGGTGTCGGATCAGATTTCGCAGGCACAGTTGTAATAATTGACAGTACGAATTATGGTAGAGATTCCGTGTCTTTCTGGTGGGACAGTGGACCATCCCATTCCTTCGCCTTCCAATCACCTTTAGTTGTTACGGTAAATGGCAAGCAGTATGTTTGGACAAGCACAACAGGTTTATCTACGCTTAAAAGCGGTTCCATAACAGTGTCAAGCTCTGGCAGTGTAACAGGCAACTACAAGACGCAGTATTACCTTTTAGTCTCTTCTCCCTCAGGCTATGGATCGCCATCACCAACAAGCGGATGGTTTGATGCAAGCTCGTCCATAACAGCCTCGGTAACTTCACCATGGTCAGGTCCGACTGGTACACGTTATGTGTGCACTGGCTGGACTGGTACAGGAAGCGTTCCACCTTCTGGCACAGGATCATCTGTAACTTTCACGATAACCCAATCTTCTAGCATAACTTGGAATTGGGTGACACAATACTATTTGACCGTGAGAACTGATCCTTCTGGCATTGCAATCATTCCAGGCGAAGGTTGGTATAACGCTTCAAAGAGTGTTTCTCTTTCGGCTCCCTCGGTCTCGGGTTATACCTTCCTCAACTGGAATGTTGACGGAGCTTCCCAAGGCAGTGGTGTCTCTTCGATAACCGTGAATATGAATGCGCCTCATACAGCCACCGCCCATTATGCTATTATTCCGCCTTCACTTTCGGTTTCTATAAGTCCACTTTCAGCTTCGATACTTGTGGGTCAATCAACAACCTTCACATCGACAGTCAGCGGAGGAACCTCGCCCTACAAATATCAATGGTACCTAAACGGCAATTTGGTTTCGGGAGCAACCTCAAGTACGTGGACATTCACTCCAACCACGAGTGGAATATACTATGTATATCTGCAAATTAAAGATGCCAACAACAACACCGCACAATCAGAAACCGCTAGAGTCGTTGTTAGCGGAGTTTCTTTCGGGGGTTACTCAGTTTCGTTAACTAAACCAGTTGCGAAAACACCGCTAATCTGCTACAGTATGCTTCTGGCAATATTCAGTGCAATGTTAATCTTATTCAAGCGCAAAAGAAAATAGACATATCTTTATTCTCCATCTACAATGTTTAGGGATAGCCAGGAGTATAGTCGATGAAGAGTAAGAAAAAGCAAATTCCCCAAGAAAGAAAGCTGTTTTCAAACAGAAAACTGGCAATACTCGTCATAGCTCTTGTAGCCGTGATTGTTTCAGGGTTTCTGCTTTTCCAATTTCTTCTCCAAACTCCAGGGGTTGAATTCTCTTTTAAAGCCGCAATAATCGACCAAGTGGGCGAGGCCTACCCATCAAGTTCTTCTAGTGCACAGGAATTCAACGAAACCGTAACCAATCTCTTAAAAAAGGCTAACTTTACCGTATCTTATCATAAAAGTCAAAGCATAACTGTTGACTTCTATAGATGTCTTGCCAAAGGTAATTATGGACTAATCATTCTGCGTGCTCATTCAGCGCTTAGAGAAGATGAAACTTTAGTGGATTTTTTCACCTCTGAGAAGTTCAAAGAAGATAATGCTTATACTGATGTAACTATGGGCAACTATTCTTGGCAACCAGGCAATTTCTATTTTGCCATTACGCCAAAGTTTATAGAAAATTTGGAAGGATATTTCCCAAAAAGCATAATCATCGCCATGGGTTGTTCAAGTTTGAAGGTTAACTATGAGGAGATGGCAGAAGCGTTCATCAAAAAAGGCGCCAAAGCCTACATTGGATGGACCGATTCCGTTGGCCTCCCTCACAGTGATAATTCAACTATCAGATTCCTTCAATACTTTTTAGTTAACAACATGACAATAAGCCAAGCAATAAACGAATGTAATAAAATCCACGACCCCGAGTTCTTCCTCGGAAAACTTTCCTATTATCCTTCAGAAATCAGAGACTACAAATTGTCAGACTTTACAACAAAGACCATCTCAAGTTCGCTTCTCCTTGCCACTCAAACGAGTCTTTCCTGGAAAAAGAAAAAATCATACTATTTTAATATCGCCGCTTAATTTTCCGTAGCGTTTAGCTACTATGCTATAAAGGTGTTCTTTAAGCATAGTTCCAGAATAGTTTAGGCTTCGAAGATTCCTTATTTCTATTGCTAACTCCTTATCCTCTAAAGTTTCATCTATCCATTTTTCAAAGTCTCTGCGGTAAAGGTGAAACTCTAACGATTTAATGTTTACTTCATTTATTTTTTCTGCAAACTCTTTTAGTGATGCTGCACTTTCGCCTGTATAATTTCCAATAGATGTGAAGAAGTAGAATGCTTTTTCTCTCGGAAGTGCTCTTAGGATTTTTGAGATCATTTCCTCTTTCACGGTTTGTTTTCTCCCATTTTATTATGTGTTTCTTTTATAAATGTTAACTTCTTATAGTCATTAGCTATTGAAAACTGTGTTTCCTTGAACTTTTTCGTCACTATTGAGGTGCGGATTCTTAGAACTCCAGGCAAGGGAGCGACCGAATTGGCGATGAACGTGTGTAGGCTTTCCTGGTTTTCTGCAACAACTTTTGCCATAATCAGTAATTCTTCTGAGAGGGATGTGTAAACCTCTAGCACCTGTTGTGCCTCGCATAGTTTTTCTGCAACTTTCTCGCTTTCTTTAGGATCTGTGTAAATTGTCATCATGGCAGTGATGTTTCTGGCTCCCGTCTTTTCAGCATTCACTATAGTTGTGTATTTTTTGATTATTTCGTGCTGCTCCATTCTTTTTATCCTATCATAAACCGTGGAGTGGGCGATTCCCAAACGTTTACCTATAGCAGTGTAAGTCTGCCGTGCATCTTCTTGCAAAGCCTCCAAAATCTTTAGGTCCGTAGTATCTAAGGCGAAGGTGTTGTTTTTGAACTTCAATGTTGACTCTCTCTCTTTTAATATGAAGAGATTTACGTTTAAATTTATTCTTTGCTGTCGGAAAAATGTAGAAATTCCTCTGTTTTATCGTTAAAGTTTTATTTCGATTCGCCGTAAATTTGTAGCTAAAAACCTTAATTGCCTACAAATTTTCAATAAAGAAGATATTATCCTACATTTTTGCGAAGAAAGTGACAAATAAGTTTAAATTTGTGGCTAACAAATAGAATATTGTTCTAGAAGATTCTAACAGAAAAGGTTGTGATGAAAAGGTGAAGATGCCTAGAGTTTGGGAGATTCTTAGAAAATTTAAGGATGTATGTAGGGTTCGCGGTTGGAAAACTTCCGAGAGCGAAGATTGGATTGAAATTGATGATAAGTATAATAGCTTTTTATGGGCTAGAGATATTCATCCCTCTTCCTTTAAAAGAATAGTTTCAAATCGAAAATGTGTTGTTCAAGAAGGTTTATCTTATCGTGTTGTTGAGGC
>Ga0315280_10001506_pt1 | contig 39869 bp, 33 predicted proteins | sample YL17G06_40_MG_FD_203697 | JGI IMG/M metagenome (GOLD analysis project Ga0315280, IMG submission 203697) | Sediment microbial communities from Yellowstone Lake, YNP, Wyoming, USA - YL17G06_40 | ecosystem: Environmental > Aquatic > Freshwater > Lake > Sediment | place: USA: Wyoming | collected...
CTCTACGAGAAGAAAAAGAAGCGCTCAGTCCGGGTCAATCCCTATAAAAAGCTCGATCCTACTTCGGTAACATTTTTCGTGATGCAATGACTACCGCTTCGGTAACATGGTTATATGAGTTGACGCGTCCCAGGACAAGAGAAGCTATCCCCGGGGGCGGGCGAAAAAAGAGCGACTGTCCCGCTCACGGGGACAGTCCCCTTTTATGCTAGAGTTGTCGCGCGGGCCGGTTTTTTGGTATAGAGATAGGGATTCGCAGCCGCCGCTCCGGAAGGCGGTGAGGGAAACCATGATGTTCGAGATGTCCGCCTGCTCCGTAACCGGGTGCCGTTCCCTGTCCGGGACACCGGACCCGGGCGACACGCGATCCCGTCCGGAAAAGTGAGGGTTATAGCCATGTCCCCGCTCATCGACCTCATCCGCAGCCGGAGGAGCATCCGGCGCTTCCTGTCCCAGCCCGTCGAAGCCGAGAAGATCGCGGCCTGCCTCGAGGCCGCCCGACTCGCGCCGTCGGCCCACAACGCCCAGCCGTGCCGGTTCGTGGTCGTCGACGACCCCGGCCTCAAGGACCGTCTGTGCCAGGCCGCCTTCACGGGGATCTACTCCGTGAGCCGGTTCGCCGGCCAGGCGCCTGTCATCGTCGTGGTCCTGGCCCGGAGGGACATCGTCGTCCAGTTCCTGGGGCGGACGATCCAGGGAAAAGCCTACCATCTCATCGACACCGGAATCGCCGGGGAGCACTTCATCCTCCAGGCGGAGGAGCTGGGCCTGGGGACATGCTGGATGGGCTGGTTCAGCGCCCGCGGCGTGCGCCGGGCCCTCAAGGTCCCGCGGCGTTACAAGATCGTCTGCTTGATCCCGGTCGGTTATCCGGCCTCGCGGCCGCCCCGCGGGACCGTGCGGAAATCCCTGGGCGAGGTGGCCTGGTGGAACGGCATCGAGGAGAAAGGAAAGGCCGCGGAATGCGGGAGCGATCGGACGCCGGGCAGGTGAGGGGCGCGGGCATGTACGTCTTCCTGATCACCGTCCTCGCCGTCTACAGCCTGGTCAATTTTTACATCGGGCGGCGTGGGTGGCAGGCGCTCTCGGGATATCCCGGGGCCCGGCGGGCCTTCGTCGTCGTCTTCCTGGCCCTCGTCCTCGCTTATCCGCTCGGCCGCATCGCCATGGGGTTCGGCCGGAATTCCCTGGCCGGGGTCGTCGTCAAGGCCGGTTCCCTCCATTTGGCGCTCATGCTCTATCTCTTCCTGGGTGTCGTCGCCGTCGACCTCCTACGGCTGGCGAATGCCGTGTTCCGCTTCGTGCCGAGATCCCCGGCAGGCGGCCAGGCCCGGCTGGGTCTCGTCCTTTTCCTGACCGTCGCCGGAGCGGCCGTTCTCGTGGTCGCAGGCGGGGCGGTGAACGCGGCCCGGCCGCGCATCCGGGAGCTCGCGATCGCGATCGATAAGCCCGCGGGGGGCCGCCGCGCCTTAACAATCGTCGTGGCTTCGGACATCCATTTGGGTACGATCGCCGGGAGCTCACGCCTCCGAATGCTCGTGGACCGCGTGAATGCCCTCGACCCCGACATCGTCCTCCTGCCCGGGGACATCGTGGACGAGAGCGTCACGGCCAAGGAAGAGGAGGCCATGACCGGGGTCTTCCGGGGACTCCGTTCGCGGCTCGGAATCTACTCCGTCCTCGGGAACCACGAGTCCTATGGGAACTTGGAGCGGAACCTGTCCTACCTCCGCAAGTGGGGGGTCACGGTCCTTCAGGACGAGGCCGTCCTTGTCGACGACTCCTTTTGGCTCCTCGGCCGCAGGGATCCGACCGCCCTGAGGCGCGGCGAGGCCCGCCTGCCGATCGAAGAGATCATGAAGAGCTCGGGGGTCGACGCGGGCCGGCCGCTCATCCTCCTCGACCACCAGCCGGTGGGTCTGGGCGAGGCCGAGCGGGCCGGGATCGACCTCCAGCTCTCCGGCCATACCCACGCCGGCCAGCTCTTCCCGCTGAATATCATCAACAAGCTCATCTATGAGCAGAACTGGGGGTCTCTCGTCAAGGGCCGGACGCAGTACTATGTCTCGTGCGGTGTCGGGACCTGGGGGCCGCCGGTGCGGACCGGGAGCGTCCCGGAGATCGTCCTCATCCGGATGTCCTTCAAGTCCGGATCCCCGGCTTCCGGACGATGATCGCCGCGGCCCGCTCCCCGGCCGGCTTTGTCTTCGCCCGGGAAACTGGTAAGATGAGGCCGGATGTTGGATGCCGGGAAGAGGAGGGGAGGTCATGAGGAAGCTCATCGGCCTTAAAGTCGCCGTCCTGTTGGTTTGTATCTTCACCGCCGCTCCGGTTCCCGCCTCGACCGGGACGCCCGCCGCCCAGGCGCGCCCGTTGGTGCCGGCAGGTGCCGTCCCCAGGTTCCCGGTCGAGACGTCCGACATCTCGCTCTCCCGTCCGGCCCAGCCGTTCACGTATTTCGACAAGGTCGGCCGGAAGTTCGCCGTCCTTGGGTTCGAGAGCGGCACCGTCGAGGCCTGGGCTTATCCATTGAAGATCCTCCGCGGCCTCGAATTCTCCTTCCTCCTCGGCTCCAGCACCCAGCCCATCGCCGGCCGCGACATCGTGCGCGGCGTGACCGTCGACCCGGCGGTGACGACGCTGACCTTCGTCTACCAGTCGTTCACCGTCCGGGCCCATTACGTCACCGCCGTTCACGACCCCGGCGCGGTCATCCTGCTTGAAGTGGACGCGACCGAGCCGCTGACGATCATCTGCAGCTTCCTGCCCGTCCTCCAGCCGATGTGGCCGGCCGGGATCGGCGGTCAATATGCCTATTGGGACGAGGAGCTCAAGGCCTACCTCATCTCCGAGCCGACGAGGAAGAACCACGGTTTCGTCGGCTCTCCCGCCGCGCGCGGCATCTCCTACACTCCGGCCCACATGCTCTCGGAGACGCCCAGCCAGTTCAAGATCGACGTCGCGGACCCTGCGTCCGTATCCGGCGTCTATCTCCCCGTCGTCCTGGCCGGAGGGAAGGGGAAGCGGGACGATATCCGGGCCGTTTACGCCAAGCTCGCCGCGGACCCCGAAGCCTTCTACCGGGAGGCGGTCGGGCATTACCGGACCCTGCGCGAGTCGACCCTCGGCGTCCGCACGCCCGACCGGACGTTCGACCGGGCCTTCGAATGGGCCAAAGTGGCGCTCGACAACCTCGTCGTCGAAAACCCCGACCTGGGAACGGGCCTGGTGGCCGGGCTGGGGCCGTCGGGGACAGGAGGGCGGCCGGGCTTCGGCTGGTTCTTCGGCACCGACGCCTACCTCAACTCCCTGAGCTTCAACGGCTTCGGTGACGGCGAAGCCGCCAGGACGGCCTTGTCCTTCACCCGGCAATGGCAGCGCGCGGACGGCAAGATGGCTCACGAGCTGTCGCAGGCGGCGGGCTATCTCAAGTGGTGGGACGATTACCCCTATGGCTATATCCACGGCGACACGACGCCCTACTACATCGTCGCCGTGGAGGATTACGTCCGCGCGTCGGGCGACCTCGGGTTCCTCAAGGCGTCCTGGCCATCGCTTGTCCGGGCCTACGACTGGTGCGTGAAAACGGACGCCGACGGCGACGGCCTGATGGACAACTCCCGGGCCGGTCTGGGCGCGCTCGAGTTCGGCTCGCTCACGGGAATCCAGACGGACATCTACCTGGCCTCGGTCTGGGTTCGGGCGAACCGGGCCATGGAGGCCTTGGCTGACGCGATAGGGGACAAGGGCGTGGCCGCGAGCGCCGAGAAGAACGGGGCCAAGGCGGCCCGGGCCTTCGATGACAAGTTCTGGGACCGGGAGCGCGGGCAATATTCCTATGCCTTCAATAAGGACGGACGCCTGGTCCAGGAGCTCACCCCCTGGAGCGCGGTGGCCCTGGCCTGGGGCCTGGGCGCGCCGGAGAGGGGCGCGCAGACGCTCGAAAAGATGAACGCGGCGGAAATGGCCACGGACTGGGGCGTCCGGATGCTCTCCGCCCGCAGCCCGCTCTTCGAGCCGCTGAACTACAACTACGGCGCGGTGTGGCCCTTCCTCAACGGCTGGGTGGCGGCGGCGCTTTTCAAGTACGATTTCGCCGTTCAGGGATTCGGCGTCCTCCGGGCGAACGTCCGTCACTCGTTCGACAACGCCCTCGGTGTCGCCACAGAGCTCTATTCAGGGGCGCTCAACGTCTGGCCTCAAGAGGGCGTGCCGCACCAGGGGTTCTCGACAACGGGAGTCGTCCTGCCCCTCGTCCGCGGGCTTCTCGGGTTGGCCGGGGACGCGCTCAAGAGAGAGCTCCAATTCAGGCCGGCGCTTCCCGCCGATTGGCGGCAGGTCGCGATCTCGAACTGGAAGGTCGGCCCCGGGACATTCTCCCTCGATTACGAACGCCGGGAAACGAAGGCCCTGCTCCGTGTCCGCTCGAACGGGGCGGCCGACTTCAAACTCGTCTTCTCACCCGCTTATGGCCCCGGCACCCGGGTCCTCGCGGTCACGCTGAACGGCGCGGCGGTGCCTTTCAAGCCGGATACGTCCGCGTCCGGCCAGGCCGTCCGGCCATGGATGGAGATCCCGCTTGCCGGCGACGACACCGTTGAGATCAGCATCGTGCCCGCTCCGGAGATCCTCCCGCCCGACCCCGAGTCACGGGCGGGAGACGTCAACCGCGGCCTGAAGGTCATCCGCATGCGGCAGGAGGGGACGACGCTCTCCCTGACCGTTGAAGGGCTCGCCGGCCGAAGCTATGTTCTCGAGGTCGCGAACGGTGGCCGGGTCGCTTCCGTCGCCGGCGGCGTCTTCGACGGCCGGACGCTGACGCTCGATTTCCCGGCTGGAAAGCCGGGCGAGTTCACGACGCGAGAAGTCCTCATCCGGTCAAAGAGCTGAACGCGGGGCCATCGCCGGGGGCGCATGCCCCGGTCTTGACGGCTGAGGCCTGGCGGCCCTAAGATACGGACGCGAGACCTGAGGGGAAACCATGAGGGGGTGCGCCATATCCCACTACCGACACGTCCGGTTCCGCACGGGCCGGCGGAGGGTCCTGTCCGCCCTCGTTCTCCCCTGGGCGGCGCTCATCACATTCGCCGCCGGCCTGGCCATGTCCGGTCAGGAGCAGGGTCCGGCGCCGGAGGGCCTTCTCCCGCAGATCCTAGAAAAGACGAGCGAGTATTGCGCCCGCCTAGAGAGGGTCTCGCTTGACTTTGTCTGCCGCGAGGCGATCAACGAGCGTCAGTACAGCCCGCCGGTTCGCTTATTCGGCCTCGGCGGGCCGGGCCATGGGACGCGCGTTTCTCTCGAGTACGATTATCAGCTCGTCCGGTCGGGGGCGTCCGTCGTCGAAAAGAGGACGCTCCTCAGAGAGAACGGACGGCCGCGGAACGAGCCGAACGCGGCGTTGAAGACCAAGCTCTTCAAGCATCGCTATCTAGTGTTCGGCCCGGTCGGCCTTCTCGGCGGACAATGGCAGCTGCGGCACTCCTATGCCTATTTAGGAGAGGATACGGTCGACAAGGAGAAGGCCTTTGTGATCGAAGCAGACCCGGCGGGGGCTGAGGAACCCGATCTGCTCTACGGCAAAGTCTGGGTCAGGCAAAGGGATTTTACCATCGTCAAGGCCGCGTGGGACCAGCATTCGCTCGGCAACTTCGAAGCGGCCCGGAAGATGGCTGAGTCGATCGGCCATGGGGCTGAACCCCGCATCTCCATTGTCGTTTACTACGGCGTTGAAAAGAACGGCATCCGCTTCCTATCGAGCCTGACCGTCCACGAGGACTACGACTCCAAGGTGGGAGTCCTGCGTGCCTCGGAAACGGAAGTCCTCTACAAGGACTACAAGTTTTTCGTTGTGGAAACGGAGGTCCGGTACTGAGAGCCGGGAAGGGCATCCCGGCCGGGGGGATCCGGGGGCTGGAGAATAAGAACGGCGCCCCGTCGAGAAGGGTGAGGCCCTTCCAGGCGGGGCGCCGGCGTTGACTCTTGCCTTACGGAGAGAGTCGCGGTGCGGCCGCGGCTATTTCTTTACTGGGGGCACGGCGGCCTTGGACGTGTCGTAGCGGCGGATGACCTCGTCGGTGATATCGATGGCCGGGTTGGCATAGGCCGCCCCGCTCGTCTGCAGGTCGAGAACGAGGTCGAGCCCACGCTCCTTGGCCAGGTTGTCGATGATGGTGATCATCTCGGCCCGGATCCTCTGGACGATGTTGGCCTGGAACTGCTGGAAGTCGCGGGCGGCGTCCTCTTCGTAACGCTTCCGTTCGGTCGTCTTCTTGTCGATATCGGCCTGAGTCGCGGCGAGGGCTTCCTGGGTCATCGTCAGACGGCCCGTGTTCATCCTATTCTCCAGGGCACGGATGGCGTCGTCGAGCTTCTGGATGTCGCCTTTGATCTTGGCGTCCCGTTCCTGGAACTGGGCCAGCGCCTTCTTGCCTTCGGCCGATGTCTGGAAGGCCTTCGCCGAGTCGACGACGGCGATCTTGGACGCTTGCTGGGCGAACAGGCCTGCGGCGGGGATGAGGACGAGGCCGGCCGCCAGGACGGTGAGAATTATGGCTTTTCGCATGTCAACCTCCTATCGATTCTCTATTCCTAGAACTCATTCCTCGAGGGAATGGATTCTCGATTCTACCACGATTAGCGGATTTTTTTAAGCAATTCTTCAACCCGGCCCAGGGCCTCGAGGAGATAGCCCCTCTGCGGGCCATAGCCGAAACGGAGATGGCCGTCCGTTTCGAAGTGGTCCCCGGGGACGAGGAGAACGCTTTTTTCTCTGATCAGCCGCTCGACCAGGTCCGTCGAGCCAGCCTTCAGGTCATAGCGGGCGAAGCAGATGGCACCGGCCTGGGGCGGGACGTAGTCGAACAGCCCGTCCTGCTTCTTCATCCAGGCCTCGAGCAGGGGAAAATTCGCCGTCAGGATTGCCCGCGTCCGCTTGAGTATCCTCTCCCGCCGGGACGGTGACAGGGCCAGAGCGGCTAGATGATCGCTCAGGGCGGAGGGTGAGATCGTCGTGTAGTCGTGATAGGGCCACGTCTTCCTGATGACCTCTCCGGGGCCGATGACCCAGCCTATCCGCAGCCCCGGGAGGCCGTAGGCCTTGGACAGCCCGTTCGTGACGAGGACCTTATCGTAAGTCCCCCAGAAGCTGGGCGTCCGGACGCCCGAGAGTTCCGCCCCCTGGTAAACCTCATCGGCCAGCAGCCAGGCGCCGGCGCTCGAGGCGAGCTTGACGATGCCGTCCATGGCTTCCCGGCTCAGGACGGACCCGGTGGGGTTGTTGGGGTTGGTGAGGACAATGAGCTTGGTCTTTGAGGTCACGAGCCTCCTCAATTCATCGAGGTCGGGCTGCCAGCCCAGGTTCCGCCTCAGGCGGAACGGCTTGATACTGGCCCCGAAGCCCCTGAGAAGGCCCCACATCTGCATGTAGTTCGGGAGCTCGAAGAGGACCTCGTCGCCCGGCTCGATCCGGCTCCACATGAGAAGGAAGTTGGCCTCCGACGAGCCGGCCGTGGCCAGGATCTGGTCCTCGCCGATCCCCGGATAAAGCCGGGCAATCTCGGCGCGGAGCCCGGGCGTTCCATTGGTCTGGGTGTATCCGATCTCGACCCTCGCCAGCTCTTCGATCTCCTCGGGCGTCAGGAAATCCTTCAGGGCGAGGGGATGGACGCCACTTTCGGAAAGGTTGTAATCGACGGCGTTCTCCCATGTCGACTGCATCCGCTCCATCTTGAAGGTTTCAATGTTCATCAAATTCTCCCTATCGAATAGAGACAGTCCACTCCGCAGAGTTCATCAATAGGGTCCTGTCGCGGCCCATCCCCGTCCATCCTCGCCCCCGTGCGCCGGCTCATTTCTCGCGCAAGAAATCCTGGCTCGAGGGGCTTCTGGGGCCGGGGGCCTCTGTGCCGCGCCACCCTTCCACGATCTCACGGGGACCGTCCCTCTATTTAGATTTCGACTTTGAAAACGCCTTTAAAGGCGAAGCCGAAAATGATGGACAGGATGAAGTAAGCCACCAGCCAATGGACCGACAGACCGAACATCCTGAGGCCGCCCTCGGGGTAAAGGACCTCGATCGAGGTCACGGGCGTGTCCCGGGGCAGAGGTTTTTCGCCGGGATAAAGGAGTTCCTGGAAGACGGACCGGCCGACCGAGAGGGTCGAGACTTTCGATAGGAGCCGCCCGGCGACCGCGATGGGCTTGACGATCGTCCTGCCGGCCACGCGGAAGGTCAGGCTGGCCGGGCCGCTCTCCGGAGCCCGGATGCGCCAATCGACCTCGCCGAGGTCAGCGATCCTCACGGCCGGCGTCTCGACCGTCAGTCCCGGCGAGGGCTGGAGCCCGATGTCCAGGCCGACCGGGTCGGCGGCCTTGGCCAGCTTGAGCTTGACGAGGGTCACCTGGCCGGGCCGCAGGGGCGAGGCGCCGAACCAAAGGTTTATCTGGGCTAGGACGAGGATGAGCGGCACGATCATGACCAGGAGGGGCTTGAGGTTGCAGGCCAGGTAGCGTCCGTTGGCCCGGAGGATCCGGCCCTGGGCCCGGAGCGAGACACGCATGTTGTCCTTGAAGAGCCGGAGCTCTAGCAGGTGGGCCTTGATGGCGTTCTTGGCCGCCCGGATGCCGTCCTGGTTCGAGGTCAGCTTGAAAACCCAGAGCATGAGGAAGGCCGTAAGGAGGGAGACGAAGATCATTCCGAACCACGGCGACAGCCCCCGGAAGGGATAAAGCAGGATGTCGAAGATCCCGCCCACGACGAAGTTGACGATGCCCATGGCCCTCAGGAGATGTATCCCAGTCCCTTCAGCTTCTTCTTGATCTCCTCCTCGGAGTCGGCCTCCTCGATCTTGGCGACTTCCTTCTCAAGGCAGTGGGTGATGAACTCGTCGACCGAGGAGTAGCCGCAGATCTCCGCGTACTTCTTGATCTTGGCGTAGAGAGCCTTGTCGATCTTGACCTTCGCGCTTCCCATGGTGTCGCTCCTTCTCAGGCGAAGATGCTCGTTCCGATCATCCCGCCGGGCTTTTCGAGTCCGAAGACGTCGAGGATCGAGGCCGTCAGGTCATAGAGCGCCGGCATCTCCGCCCGGATCTTCCGGTTGGCGAGGACGATGCCCGGGATGATATCCGGGGCCGTCATGTGGTCTCCACTCCACTTCTTGGCGTTGTCCTCGAGGACCTCCTTGGGGAAGTATCCGAGAGGGGACTGCCACGAGATCCTGTAGCCGCGGGCGAAGCCGAGGACGATGTCGGGCGCCCGGTCGACGTACGGCCCGTGGTAGACCTCGCGCGCGGGATAGGCGCGGAAGAAGACTCGCTCGCCCGTCTTCGGGTCGGTCAGGGCCTCGAGCTTCCGGGCGATCTCCCGGACGAGGTTGTCCTTGTCGGGGCCGGGGGCCACGATGCCGTTGCGCTCGCGGCCCTTCTCGTTGATGTAGAGGCCGTTGAGGCCGACGCCGTAGGCCTGCGTCCCGGCCCAGTCCGTGTTCTCGAAAAGGCCCGCTTCTTCCTGCTTCCAGGGCTTGGCCAGCCGGTGGTAGCCGTTCTGGAAGAGCCAGGTGTTCAGGTTGAAGCCCCGCCGGAAGGGATTGAAGCCGTGGTCGGACATGACGAGCAGGACCGTTTCCTTGTCGACCTTGGCCAGGACACGGTCGAGGACGCGGTCCATTTCGCGGTAGATCTCTTCGATGGTCTTCCCGTACTTCCCGGCGAGCTTGGCATCATAGGCCGGGTGCTCCGGGTCGAGGAGCCGCCAGAACATGTGCTGGCGCTGGTCCGTGCTCGAGAAGTAATAAAAGAACAGCCCCTCGTTGAACCGGCCGAGCTCGAAGTCGAGCTGGTCCACGCTTTCCCGGAGGACCACGTCGTCTTGGGCTAGGAATTCCTCCTCGTCCAGGATGTCGTTCTCCAGGGCGGCCGTGTCGGCCGGCAGGCCTTTGGTGAAGAACGGGCCGAAGCGGCGCTCGAGCTCCCGGCTGTAGGATTCCGGGGTCGAGATCGGCAGCGCCGGCCGGCCCGGATCGATGTGGATGGAGCTGACGTACAGCTTGAACTTGGGCCGGACCTCCTTGAGGTAGAACTGGCAGATGCCGCTCACGGATTGGGTCGGGAAGAGGCTGAAGCTGACCCTTTTCCAGCCGGTCCACTCCTTCTCCTTGAGGATGAACTCCTGGTCCTGGATGACGACCTTGGCGGCCGGATTGACCGGGTCGATGAAGACCTTGAAGTCGATCTCGGCTTCGGGGCTCCCAGCCCGGAAGCTGTTCGTGGGGCCAGGCAGCTTGGCCTCGACCCGGTTGTCGATAACAAAGACGTCGTGGGTGCGGCCGCCTCCTCCCGCCTCCTGGATGGGGCCCTTTCTTTCGTTCGAGTAGTAGTTGAAGGTGTTGTAATTGCCCTTGAGGTCCGGGGTGTTCATGCCCGAGAGGGTTCGCTGCCTGGTCGGGGCCGGGGGATAGTTGGAAGGCATCCTGATGATCGTGGCGGGAATATCGTGCTCGTCGGCGACTTGCCAGAACGCCTTGCCGCCGCGGAGGTTGCGAACGCTGCCGCCGGACAGCGGGAGGATCGTGTTCCCGATCCGGACGGTGTGTTTGGCGGGCGTCGTCTCCGTCGCGGAGAAGACCAGGAAATCGTTGATGTCGGTGGCTTGGGGATGGCGATGGATGAAGTCGAAGATGCCGTGCCCCCCGGGGTCAGTGCCGGCAATAAAGTTCGACCAGGCCACGGGCGTTTGAGGAGGAATGCTCGAGAGGAGCGGCCGGAAGTCGCCGCCTTCGCGGAGAAGCCTCCGGAAGGCCGGGAGCTTCCCCTCTTCCATCCAACGCCCGACCAGGCCGTGGTCGAGCCCGTCCATGCCGAGGATGATGACCTTCTTCGTCGCCCGGGCCTTTCCGTAGACCCGGGGGACGAAGGACCCGCCGCCGAGGCTCATGGCGGCGGAGGCCGCGGCGCCAAGCTTCATGAATTCGCGACGGCTCATGGGCGTCGATGTTCGTCTGCGCTGACTCATGGCTGCCTCTTTCCCGCGGCCGCGCCGAACGGGTCCGCGGCGTCGACCAGGCTGCGGCCGTCCATGTGGGCCGGCGGCCGGAGCCCGAAGAGCTCGAGGGCGGTCGGGGCGATGTCCATGATCGAGGGGTCCGCGGTCCTGATCTTCAGGTTCGAGAAGAACACCCCGGGGACGAGGGCCGGGTCGATGCAGTGGTCGCCGCTCCAGGCCTTGTCGTTGTCCTCGATGACGACGTCGTTGACGATGCCCGTGACCCCGTCCCACGACGCCCGGTACCCGACGTTGTAGCCGATGATGATGTCCGGGGCGTTGTCCTTGTAGGGTCCCGCGTAGACGGCGTCCGTGTCGTAGACCTTCGTGATGGCCACTGCGCCGCCCGCCCCGTCCTCGAGGCCGTTGAGCTTTTGGATGAGCTCGGCTTTAAGGCGGCGCGCCTGCTCGCCGGGCTTGACCGTGCCCTTCGCCTCGCGTCCCTGGAGGTTGAGGTAGAGGCCGCCGAGTCCGAGGCCGTAGGCCTTGGTCCGCTCCCAGTCGACGTCCTTGAACCACTCGCCGCTCCGCGGGCTCCCTTCCTTGAGGGAAAGATAGCCGTTCTTCCAGAGCCAGGAGTTGAGGTTGACGCCCCGGCGGAAGGACTTGAAGCCGTGGTCGGACATGACGACGAGGACGCTCCGCTCGTCGAGCTCCTTGCGGACGCGTCCGACGAGGTCGTCCATTTTCGTATAGAGGTCTTCGATGACCCGGGCGCTCAGGGTCGACTGACCAGGCTTCCTCAGCGCCGGGTGGTTCTTGTCGAGGTATCGGAGGAACATGTGCTGGATGCTGTCGGTCGTCTCGAAAACGATGGCCACCAGGCCGCGCGGCGTCTTCTCGAGTGCGTTCCAGAGCATGCCCTCCCACTCGGCGTGGTTGGAGTAAGTGAGGTCGAGGAAGGCCTGCTCGCCCAGGATGCCCTCGTTCAGGGCCCAGGTGTCGTTGGCCTCTCCCAGGGTGATATACCGGCCGAGGAGTTTGGCCAGATAAACGGAATAAATGAAGGGGTGGGAGATCGGCAGGGCCGGTTTCTCCGGGTCGATGTTGAGGGGCGTCACATACATCTCGAAATGAGGCTCGAGGGAGTTGATGCGGAACCGGCAGATGGCCCGGACCTTGATCCCGAAGCCCGGCCGGAAGGCGACCCGGACCCACGGGCTGAACGTTTTTTCCTCGAGGAAGAACTTCTCTCCCGACACGTCCACCCAAGCACCGCCCTTCGCCTTGTCGATGGTCAAGACGAGCGGCAGGCAAATTTCCTCGGGCTTCTCGAGCATGGTGTTCTCGGGTCCTGAGAGGTGGGTTTGGATGGTGTCGCCCTCGCGGCGGACGGGTATAGCGAGCCCGCCCTCGTGTTTGCGGACCTTCTCCTCGTCCGTGGTGTAGAAGGAGAACGTTCCCTGGCTGCCCTTCATGTCGGGCGTGCACATCCCGGAGAGGAGATGGCCCTTGAATTTTTCGGGGGGGAAGGTGATGGGCACGCGGAGCACGGTGCTGAAGATGCCCTTCTCGCCGAGGATCTTCCAGAACGGGACGCTCTTGCGCAGCCCGCGGATCTCGGGCTTCGAGAGCGGGAGGCGGTACTTGCCGAGCGCGAGGACGCGGCGGGGCTTGCCGATGCGGGCCGAGGAGAGGTCGGGGAGATAGGTCCGTGGGTCACGGCTGAGGAAATCGAAGATGTTGTGCTTGGACGGTTCCGAGCCGGTCATGAAGGACGACCAGGCGACGGGCGAGATGGCCGGCGTCGTCGTCCTCAGGCGGGCGTAGGTTCCTTCCTTTTTAAGACGGGCCAGGTTCGGGAGCTTGCCTTCGGCCATGAATCGCTCGGCCAGCGTCGGCTCGAGGCCGTCGAGGCCCAGGATGACCATGCGGTTGATCTTGCTGTCCTTATAGGCCCGCTGGCCGCGGATGAGGCGCCAGAGGAACCGGAAGGGCCAGGCGATGAACGAGAAGACGGCCATGAAGAAGGTCAGGAAAAGGACGAGGAAGGACGAGAGGAAGGCGAAGCCGGCCCCGGGGCCGACGTAGGCTTGGAGCGGGACCGACAGGACGGCGAGGACGAAGAGCCAGGCAGCGGCCGGGCGAAGGACAGTCCGCGGTCCGCGTCTCATGAAAAGCCCTTTAGGATGATCCCGGCGATGTTCTCGATGGCCAGGTCCGGCCCGTGGTCCGCGACGGACCAGAAAAAGGCGTCGTCCCAGGTGTGCATGCCCTGGAGGCTCGTCCGGCCGAAGATCTCCTTTTTCTTTACCGAACCTTTCATGTCGAAGCCCGGCTCGCCCAAAACGAGGAGGTCGGGGCCCTGGGCGGCGAAGGGTCCGGAGTAGATCTCCTCGCGCGAAAAGACGCGGCGGACGACCTTCCGGCCCGAGTACGATAGCCCGCCGAGCCGGCTCGCGATCTCCCGCCTGAGCGGGGCGACGTCCGCCGGCTCAATCGAGCCCTTGGGGAAGCGTCCGCTGACATTGAGATAGATCCGGTTGGGGTCGAGGGCGAACGCCCGGCTCCCGGCCGAGACGTCCTCGAGTCCCGCGGGGTCGGGCCGGTCGAACCGGAGGTAGCCGTTTCTCTCGAGCCAGGCGTTGAGGTAGACCTCCTGGACGATGCCCGTGAACCCGTGGTCGGAAAGGAGATAGAGCCCGCCAAGTCCCCCCGTCGCCTTGGTATAGGCGGTGACGATCCTGTCGATGACCTGGTCGGCGCGGCGGTAGTACTCGAGGAATCGCTCGTGGAAGGGATGGGATACGTCACCATAGGCGTCCCAGAGGAAGTGATGGAGCCTATCGGTCCCGGTGATGATGAACTCGAAGAAGTCCCACGGCTCCTCCCAGAGGAGGTCGAGGGCCTTGACGTGGCCGGCCAGGGTCTCGGTGAGCTCCCGCCACAGGAACTCCGGGTCCTCGCGGGATTTCATGGTATCGATGTCGGTCCGGTAGCCTATCTTTTCCAGGGCCGCCCGGTAGGTGAGGGGATAGACCGCCTTGGCCAGCTCGATGGCCACGAAGCCGGAGATGAGGACGCCGTTGACGGGCCGGGCCGGGTAGGTCGAAGGCTGGTTGATGACGATGCTGCGCCGTCCTCCGCAGCGGAGCGTGTCCCAGATCGTGGGCGCCTGGACGTCCAGGGAATTGGGAAAGCGGACGGTGTAGGACCCGGGCCGAAAGTCGGTGAAGCCGAAGATGCCGTGAGCGCCAGGGTTCCGCCCGGTCATGAAATTCGTCCAAGACACGGCCGAGATCTCGGGCAGGCTCGCCTTCATCTTGTGGAGATGCCCCGAACCGATCAGGCGGGCCATGGCAGGCATGATGCCCTGTCCCGCCAGGCGGGAGATCATGTCGAAGGGGACGCCGTCGAGGCCAATGACGCAGGCGCGGGTCTTTTTCCTTCGTTTGAAGAGCGGCATGTCACAAACACCTTATTATAACATGCCGCCGGAAGGCAAGAAATCCGGGGTTTTCGCCCGGCGCCCGCGCTATTTGACATTCCCCGGCCGAGGTTGTTAAATGAAGGAACCGCGGAGGACCCATGAAAGGGATGGACGCACTCCGGGACCGCCTGGTCCGGGAGTATCGGAAAAAAACGAAGAAGAGCCATCGGGTTTTCGGCCGGGCGGCCAAGGTCATGATCGCCGGCGGGAGCCACACCATCCGGCTATGGCGGCCCTACCCCTTTTTCGCGACATGGGCCGAGGGGCCCGTCGTCCGCGACGCCGACGGGAACGGCTACATCGATTATTGGCAGGGCCATTATGCCAACGTTCTCGGCCATAACCCGCGGCTCATCCGCCGCCAGATCGCGGCCTCCCTCGAGCGGGGCGCGCTCCATACGGGCTTCGAGGCCGTCCATCAGATCGACCTCGCCGAGGTCATCCTCCGCCAGCTCGGCACGAAGGAAGACAGGGTCCGTTTCACGACGTCCGGAACGCTGGCCACGATGTACTCAGTCATGCTGGCCGAAGGCTTTACCGGCCGGGACCTCGTTCTCAAGGTGGGCGGCGGCTGGCACGGCGCCTCGCCGTATCTCCTCAAGGGCGTCAAGTTCCAGCCGGGCGCCGGGTTCGAGGGCGACGAGTCGGCGGGCGTGCTCGAGGACATCCTCCGCCGGACGCTTGTCACGCGGTTCAACGACGGCGCCGACCTCGAACGGATCATCCGGGAGAAGGGTGACCACATCGCCTGCTTCATCCTCGAGCCCTTCCTCGGCGTCGGCGGCTTCCTGGCGGCGTCGCGCGAGTACCTGGACCTGGCCCGGAAGCTGACGCACGAGCGCGGCATCGTCCTCATCTTCGACGAGGTCGTGTCCGGCTTCCGCTTCATCCCGTCCGGCGTCCAGACCCTCTACGGCGTCCGCCCGGACCTGTCGGTCTTCGGCAAGATCATCGGCGGCGGGCACGCCGTGGCCGCCGTCGTCGGACGGCGTGACATCATGGGGGGCTGCGAGAGCGGCAAGGGCCTGCGCGGCCGGGTCCGGTTCGACGGGGGCACGTTCTCCGCCCATTCCGAGTACATGAAGGCCGGCCTGATCATGCTCAAGCACCTCATCCGGCACGCCGGGACGCTTTACCCGCGGCTGGCCCGGTCGGGCGAAAAGCTAAGGGCGGGCGTCGAGCGGGTGTTCGCCGCCGAAGGCGTTCCGGCCGTGTGCACGGGCGCCGGGAACGGCATCATCCCCGGCAGCTCCATGATCATGGCCCACTTTCCGGTCGACGGGGCCCGGCTCGAGCGGCCCGAGGACCTCCATGACGAAAGTCGATGCCATGTCCAGCTGAGGGAGGAGATCCTGAAGCTGGCGCTTCTCGTCCAAGGCGTCAACGTCGTTCACGGCGGCGGAGCGATCTCGTCTGCCCACGGTGCCGGGGACCTCGACCGGACGATCGAGGCCTACGGCGAAGCGGCGCGCCTATTCAAAGAATTCCTGTATTGAGAAGCCGGGAAGCCCGCACTAACTCCCGCGGAAGGACCGGCCGTCATCCCGCCTTCATCAGCTCGAATCGGTAGGCGCCGCTCGAGACCTCGAAAACCGAGAACCTGTCCTCACGGCCAGCCGGCGTGATCCCCGGGACGGCGTCGGGCGCCCTCAATCCCCGCCAGAGGACTTTTCCCGACTCCATCAGGATGCCGTCCGGGAAGACGATCGGCACGCAGACCCGGGCCGCCGCGCCCACTGGGACGAGGACCTCGAGGGTGAAGGCCGCCTCCTCCTTTTTCCAGGCGGCCCGGACGGGGCCCCTGACGGTCTTGAGGCTCGCCTCGGCCGAGACGAGGTCGCCGAGGACGTGGGGCTTGACCTGGAACCTTGTCCAGCCCGGCTCGAGGAGGCTCAATCCGGCGATCGTCCGGTAGAACCAGGCGTCGATACTCCCGAACATGATGTGGTTCTGCGAGTTCATGGCCGGGCCGGTCAGCTTTTCCCAACGTTCCCAAAGCGTCGTCGCGCCCTCTTCGAGCATGTAGCCCCAGCCCGGGTAGCTTCTCTGGGTGGCCATCCGGAAGGCCGTCTCCGCCTGTCCGTTCCGGGTCAAGACATCGAGGACGTAGCGTGTGCCCAGGATGCCCGTATCGACGTGACCGTCCTGCTGGCGGACGACGCCCTTGAGCAGGCTTTCGACGACCTTCGGCTTCTTCTCCGGCGGGGCCATGTCCAGGTAAAGGGGGAGAACGTTGGAAGTCTGATTCGGGTAGTTATCGATGCGGCTGACGCGGATCGCAGCGTACTGATCGTCGCCGAGGAAGACGGCGTTGAACGCGGCCAGGACGCTCTCGGCGAGGGCGGCGTATTCCTTGGCATCATCGTCACGTCCCAGGGCTTTGGCGATCCTGGAGACAAGGAGGACGTCGTGATAGTAGTACCACGTCGAAGTGAGCTCCACCGGCGTCTTCTTGGGCACGACGCTCCCCGGCGGGCACCAGTCGCCGTACTTGCCCAGGCCCTTGATGATGTGCCCGCCCGCGTTCTGGCCGAGGAACTCGAGGTACTTGCGAAGGTTGGGGTAGTGGCGTGCCAGGACCTTGGGGTCATGGTAATGCTCGTAATGCAGCCAAGCGATCGTCGCGTAGGCCGCGCTCCAGGCGGGGTCTGCTGGATAGAGGCTGATAAGGTAGGGTGGGGCCACGTCCGGAAGGCTTCCGTCCTCTTTCTGCGCGAGCCGGATGTCCTCGAGGAACTTGGCGTAGAAGCCGGACATCTCGAAATTGAAGACGGCCTCCTCGGCGGAGAGGTGGGCGTCGCCGAGCCAGCCGTGACGTTCGTCCCGCTGGGGGCAGTCCGTGGGGATGCTCATGAGGTTCGAGAGCTGTCCCCAAAGGACATTGTTGTGGATGCGGTTGACAAGGTCGTTCGAGCAGGAGAACGTCCCGGTCTGCTCGACATCGGAATGGACGAAGCGGCCGACGAGAGCGTTCGCAGCCGGCTCGCCGGGGAAGCCCGTGACCTCGACGTAGCGGAAGCCGTGGTAGGTGAAGCGCGGCTCGTAGGTTTCGGGTCCCTCGCCCTTGAGGATGTAGACGTCCGTGGCCTCCGCGTTCTCCGTGGGGCCCATGTTGATAGAGCCGTCCTCGTGGACGAGCTCGGCGTGGCGCAGGCGGACCTCCGTGCCCTTGGGTCCCTCGACCTGAAGCCGCACCCAGCCCGAGAAATTCTGGCCGAAGTCGAAGACCCAGATCCCCGGCGCCGGCGAGTGCCGGTCGGCCGGCTCGAGGTTTTGGCAGATACGGATCGGAGGGATGACGGAGGAGAGCAGGGGAGGGCCCGGAACGACAACCGCCTTTTCCCAGCCTGAATCATTGAAATCCGGCTCGTCCCAGCCCGGCATCTCGAGCCGTGCGTCGTACCTCTCTCCGTAATAGAGCCCGTTTTCCTGGAGGGGGCCGGCCGACGTCCGCCAGGATTCGTCCGAAAGGACGATCTTCCGTTCGCCGCTCTCCGTCTCGATTTCGATGCGGCAGGTCATGCGCGGGGCGTCGTAGCCGAAATACCTGACGTGGCGGCCGTTGCCGAGAATGACACCCGCGGCGTTCTTCGCCTGAAGAAGACCGGTGACATCGTAGGTCGAATAAAGGGCTCTCTTCCTGTAATCCGTCCAGCCCGGATCGAGGACGCGGTCGCCGACCTTTTGCCCGTTGAGGCGGAGCTCGCCGTGCCCGAGGCCGGAGATAAAGGCCAGCGCCAGGACCGGCTTTTCGCGGAGCTCGAATTCCTTCCGCAGGTAGATACCGTGGGTCTGGATGTCGTCGCCGCCGGCCTCGCCGAGAAGGACGTTGCCTCTGGACTTGAATTCCCGGCTGGCCCGGGCGCTGATCCAGCGGGCCTTCCAGTCCCCCTCGTACAAGAACCCGGTCACGAACGAGGCGATCTCGCTCCAGGGACTCTCGGCGCCGTCCTTGTCCCGCCACCGCACCCGCCAGAAATAGCGCGTGCAGCTGAGGAGCGGGTCGCCCTGGTACTCGAGGTTGTAGGGCCGATCGCCGTCGACAGGACCGCTCTCCCAGAAATCCCCGATCTCCCTCTGGCAGAGCTCGAGGGCCGAGGAGACGAGGATGGCATAGCCGGTCTGTCGTTCGTCGCGGCCGGGGCTCATGGGGAGCCAGGAGAGCCGCGGCTTCGCGGCGTCGACGCCGAGGGGCTCGACGAGGGATTCGCATTTCAGGTCGACGGGAGGCAATGGCGTCATGGAAGGTCTCCGTGTCACTGTGCTTGGGCCAGGAAGTAGTCGGAGATCTCAATGCCGTAGTCGTCGGGGTTGAGGACCTTGACGATGGTCCTGGGGAATCTCCTCGTTTCCGAGTTCCTCTCGGCGAGATCGACGATGTCCCCATCGCGAAGGTTCCCGTTGGGGTCGGCGATCAGTTTGACCCTCGGCCTGAGCAGGAACTTCGTGTCCGGGTTGATGTCGGACACGATCCCGAGCTCGCCCGAGCTCAAAGCGACCATTGTCCCGATCGGGTAAACGCCCATGAGGTTGACGAAGGCTTTGAGGATGACGGGGTTGAACTCGGTCCCGCTTCGTTCGAGCATCAGACCCAGGGCCTCGGTCCGGGTGAACGCCTTCTTCCGATAGACCCGTTTGGTGGTCAGGGCGTCGAAATAATCCACGACCTTGACGATCTTGCTGAACAGGTTGACGCTCTCCTTCTTGATACGGGTCGGGTATCCGGTGAGGTCCTCGCGGATGTGATGCTCGAGGGCGACGTGGATAGCCCGGATCGGCAGGTGACGGAACTCCTTGAGATGGACGAGCTTCTCGGCGCCCTGATGAGGATGCTGCTCCATGACCTCTCGTTCCTCCTCGCTCAGGGTCGCGGGCTTGTTGAGGATCTCGAGGGGCGTCTCGAGCTTGCCGAGGTCGTGGAAGAAGGCGGCGATGCCGAGCTCCACGAGTTCGCTCCGGCTGAGGCCGAGCCGGCGGCCCAGGGCGAGGGACAGGACGCAGACGTTGACGGAGTGGTTCAGGGTGTACTCGTCGAAGTTCTTGAGGTTCGTCAGGCCGATGAGGAAGGATTCGTCGTCCACGATGTGGTTGAAGATCGACTGCATGAGACGCCGGGTCGTGTTCACCGGCAGGTCTTCCGCCTTTTTTTCCCGTTCGAAGACTTCCTTGAGATGGATGATGCCCAGGAAGAACATCCGGGCCGTGTCCTCATGGGTGCTGGCGAAGGTCTCCGTGCCGGAGGCCGTCCGGAGGACGACGTGACGGATGTCCGCTCGGTCGAGGTCGGCCATCAGCTTCGGGAAGAGCTGATCCTCCTTCCTTTCCCGCTTGCCGAAGGCGACGGCGAAACGGACGAGTTCCTCCGTGGTCAGGCCCGGCAGAAAGGACATGTAGCTGATGCTCCGGGCCCGGAATTCCTCGAGGATAGCCTTGTAAATCGGATAGGTCGACAGGACGAACTTGAAACGGAGCCCGTTGAAGAAGAGGGCGCTCTGGCGGACCTGGAATGAGGCCTCGCCGTTCTCTTGCAAGAAGTGCTCGACCAACTCGAACAACAGTCGGGCCTGTTCCTGGAACATCTCGTTGTTGGCTTCGTAGAGCTTGGCGTTCTTGATGACGACGTGGAGCCGGATGAGGAGGTCGAGGGCCTCTTTGGGCAGGACCTTGACGCCCGGCCGCGTGTTGGACCTCCGCTCGCCCGGCCCGGGTCCCTTGACTTCTGATTCGCTCATCGGTCCGACTCACCCTCGTCCGGAGATCGATTTCGCGAGGCGCGCCAGCGCCTGCGAACACGCTTCCCGCACGTCTTTATCGTGCGACCCGGCGGCCTTCTCGAGCACCCGGGAGGCCTCCTCAGTGCCGTGGGCCTCCAGGCCCGAGGCGGCAGCGAGCTTCATCTCCCTTGTCCTGGCCGTCATCCAGAGCCTTCTTTTCAAAAGGACCCGCCGGAGGAACACCAGCGCCTCCTCGGTCCTCGTCCGGCCGAGGAACGTGAGGATGGCCTGCTTTTCTTTCAGGCTCTTGGCCTTGAAAGCCCGCGAGGCGGCTTCCTCGATGATGTGCCGGACGCGTGAGCGCTCCTCGAGAGGGTTGAGCCTCATGGCCGCCTGGATCCTGAGATCCTCGTCCGCGTCGTTGAGAAATCCGAGGAGTATCCTGTTCGCCATCTCGTCCTGGACCTGGCCCAGAGCGCGGATGGCCTCGAGCTTGATGTCCTTGTTCTTAAAGACCAGGAAGACCGCGAAATGTGACAGCCCTTTCTTCCCGAAGTCCGCGGCGAGGAAGCCGATGATGGCCTTGGAAAGGAGCGGCCGCTCATCGGCGGCCAGGCTGGCCAGGACGCCGGGATCCTCTCTGGCGACGGTTCTTAGGAATTTCAGCATTTTTTTCTGGGATTCGGGGTCGGGGACGGACTCATAGATGTCCGCGGCCAGGGGGAGGGCGGAGTTGCCGAGCAGCCTAAAGAATTCGACCAGGCCGTCCCACGCCATGGGCTGGCCGCTGTCTAGGAGCTCCTTGATGACTTCTAACGTTTTGGCGCTACCGATCGTCTTCAGGAACGCCTCGAGATGGGCCACCTTGTCGGGATGTCCGGGGGAAAAATAGGCCTTCAGCTCGGAGAGCTTGTGGACGAGGAGGATCGAGAAGGTGAAGTTCCCCTGAAGGAGCTGCTCGAAGTGGTAGCGCATCAGGATCTCGAGGGTCGAGTCGAAGTTCGCAGGGTCTTTTTCGAGGTTGAGGATGTCCGCCACAAGGTTGAGAAATTCCTCGTCCGGCGAGATTTTCCGGCTGGAGGAGACCAGAGCCTCGAGGTTCAGGATATCGGGCTCGCTCATGGTGAGGTCCATCGTGGCGACGGGGCTCAGCCAGGATTCCCCCTTTTCCCGGGCAACGGCCTTTTCAGGGGAGGCTGGCGACGGCTCGGCCTTCTCCTCCGGCTCTTCCGGCCGGTCGTGAACTTGAAGAGGCTGCTGGCCGGCGTCCCTGGACGAGCCCGAACCTCGCCCGAAGCCACCCTGCGGACCCCTGGCGTCGGCCACTTTCTCCAAGCCGATGCGGGGCTGCTCGTCTTCCTCAAGCTCTTTGAGCGACGAGCGATTTCGGACCGCTTCCCGGTCCTCGGGACTGAGCTCGATCTTCCCTGTCGAGAATTTCGACGTGTCGACTTTGATCTCGATGGCCTTGCTCGAGAACTCTCCGACGTCGGCCGCCTCGCCCTTGGCCGCGGCCGGGGTCCCGTGCTTGGAGAATCCGCACTCCTGGAGGATCCGGTTTTCCAGGAATTCGTCGGGCGCGAAGTACTGGATGTGGGCGAAGTCCTTCTCCCAAAGGGCCGTGATGACGTCGCTCTCTCCGGCGGGCTTCTTGGCCTCTTTCTTGATGAGGTTAAGGAAATCGAGGATCTCCTCCCGGTCGAGTCCCTGGTAGAAAAAGAGCTTTTGCATCCCGTCCTTGAAAAAGAAGAAGGGCAGGCTCTTGATGGCCATTTCGTCCGTATAGACCGTCTTTCCCGCGAAAGCGAACGAGAATTCCTCGACGGCGAGCTCGAGCTTCCCATAAACGTCGAGGAAGCTCAGGATCTTCTGGCTGAGGTCGTCGACGAAGGTCTTGATCGTGGCGTGGTCGGAGGGGAAGATCTTCATGGCCGAAACCGTGTTCCCCATCTGGTGGAGGAAATCTCGGACCTTTTCGATGGCCTTGGGGTCCAGTCCTGAGCCGTCGGTCGTGATCTTGGTGACCGGGCTCTCTTTCTGGTCCATGATCATCCGGTGTCCGGCGACGTTCTCGGCTTATCTCCCTCAGTTTAGTCCTTTTTCCCCGGTCGTCAACCGATATCTCCGCCCTTGGACGGACCACAGACGGGCGGATAGCTACCGCTTGCTCAGAACTTTCTTTTCGTAGCCCTCGACCTCGCCGAGCCAGAGGTCGGCCGGGGGCACGCCATTCTTAAGGCAGAAATAGTCCCAGACCGGGCCGGCCGGCATGATCTTGAGTTCCTCGAGGGCGGCCAGGCGCGGCAGGACCCGGCCTTCGCCGTCGAGCTCCCGGAGTCTCTCGCGAGGCTCGAGGAGGGCCAGGAGAAGACCGCGGAGAGTGGACCTGGCCCCCAAGACCCAGGCGCCGATGCGATTCATGCTGGCGTCGAAGTAGTCGAGAGCGAGGTGGGTCCGGTCGAGGGCCTGGCCGCGGACGATCTCCTCGGTCAGGGCCCGGATCTCGTCGGTGAGCAGGACGACGTGGTCGCTGTCCCAGCGCACGCCGCGGCTGACGTGGAGCAGGATCTCGTCGGAGAACTGGAGGATGGCTGAGACCTTGTCGGCCACGGATTCCGTCGGGTGGAAGTGACCGAGGTCGAGACAGACCATCTTGCCCTTGGTGAAGGCGTAGCCGAGGTAGAATTCGTGGGAGCCGACGACGAAGGACTCGCTGCCGATGCCGAAGAGCTTGCTCTCGAGCGCATCCTTCATCTGGAGGGGGCTGTATTCGGTTTCGTAAATTTCGTCGAGGGATTTCTTGAGCAAAGCCCGGGCGGTCCAGCGGTCGACCGGGACGTCCTTCGCGCCGTCCGGGATCCAGAGGTTGTGGATGCACGCGGCCTGGAGCTCGCGGCCCATATAGGCGGCGATCTTCCGGCAGAGCTTGACGTGCTCGACCCAGAAGCGGCGGATGCCGGGATCCTTGCTGCTCAGGGTAAACCCCGCCGCGGCCTTCGGGTGAGCGAAGCAGGTGGCGTTGAAGTCGAGCTTCAGGTCTTCTTTGCGGGCCCATTCGACCCAGCCCCGGAAGTGGCCGGGCTCGATCTCGTTGCGGTCGACGGGGCGGTCGTCGAATTCGCCGTACATGGCGTGGAGGTTGAGGCGGTGGCGGCCGGGGATGAGCCTGAACGCGAGGCGGAGGTCGGCGCGGAGCTCCTGGACGTTGCGGGCCTTGCCGGGATAGCTCCCGGTGACCTGGAGCCCGCTGCCGGTGAGCCCGGCGGCGGAGGTTTCGAAGCCGCCGACGTCGTCGCCCTGCCAGCAATGAAGGGAGAGCGAAACGTCCTGGAGCCGGGCGATGGCCTCGTCGGTGTTGACGCCGATCTCAGCGTAGCGTTCCCGGCTCAAGGCATAGGACTTCTCTACGGCTGAAAAATCCATGGATAACCCTCCTCACTCGAGACGAGCCTGGTTATAGTATGGGCCGCCGCTCCTGTCAAGTGGCGATGATCGTCCGGAAACGCTCGAAGGCCTCACGCCAGGACGAGCTCTGGCGGGGCTCGTATTCCTCCGGGCGGAACGACTCCCGGACGACGGTCCGCATCTCCTTGTGGGAGCCGACGAGCCCGAGAGCCATGGCCTGGACGAGGATGTTGCCGACGGCGGTCGCCTCGGCCGGGCCGGCGCTGACCGGGCGGCCTGTGGCGTCTGCGGTGAACTGGCAGAGGAGGCGGTTGCGCGAGCCGCCGCCGATGACGTGGATGCGCTCGACCTGGTGGCCGATGACCGCCTCCATCTGGTCGATGACCAGTCGGTACTTGAGGGCCAGGCTTTCGAGGATCGAGCGGATGGTGCCGGGCTCGGAAGCGGGCGGCGACTGCCCCGTCTTCTTGCAGAAGGTCCGGATGGCCTCCGGCATGTCGGGTGGGTTGAGGAAGCCGGGGTCGTCGGGGTCGATGAGGGCCTCGAACGCGGGCGCTTCGCCGGCCAGTCGGGCGAGCTCTTCGTAACCCGCGACCCGCGCGCCTTCCCCCTCCCAGGCTTTCCGGCATTGCTGGACGAGCCAGAGGCCGGTCACGTTCTTCAGGAAGCGGACCGTCCCGGCGACGCCGCCTTCGTTCGTGAAGTTCCGCTCGAGGGCCGCCCGGGTGATGATGGGCGCCTTTTCTTCGACGCCGACGAGGGACCATGTCCCCGAGCTGATGTACGCCCAATTGCCGCCCGAGGCGGGGACGGCGGCGACGGCGGCAGCCGTGTCGTGGCTGGCCGTCGCTACGACGGGGACCCGGTCGATACCAGCTTCGGAGGCAACCTCGGAAAGGAGCGGGCCAAGGACCGTGCCCGGCTCGACGACCTTTTGGAGGATCCTCCGGGAAAATCCCATGGCCTGGAAAAGGCCGGGGTTCCAGCTCCGCGTCCGAGGGTCGAACATCTGGGAGGTCGTGGCCATGGTGAATTCCGAGGCCTTCTCGCCGGAGAGAAGATAGTTGAAGAGGTCCGGCATGAAGAGCAGGTCCGAGGCCGCGTCGAGGACCGGCGAGCGGTCCCGGACCATCGCGTAGACCTGGAAGACCGTATTGAAAGGCATGAACTGGATGCCGGTCGCCTCGTAGAGCGCCTCGCGGGGGACGAGCTTGAAGTAGGCCTCCATGGCGCCCCGCGTCCGCGTGTCGCGATAGCAGTAGGGGAGGCCGAGGAGGCTCCCGTCGCGGGCCAGGAGCCCGAAGTCAACCCCCCAGGTGTCGATGCCGACGCTGGCCGGGGCATCGGCGGCGCACTCCTTCATGGCCTTCTTCATCTCCTCGAGGAGGGCGAAGACGTTCCAGTGAATGTGTCCGAAGAGCCTGACGGGCGTGTTCGGGAACCGGCGGACCTCGCGGACGGCGAGCCGTCCGTTTTCGAGGCGGCCGAGGACGGCCCGGCCGCTCTCAGCGCCGAGGTCGAAGGCGAGGATCTGGGCGGGCTTCATGGTCCTTCCCTAATATAACCATCCCCGGCCGGTTTTCAAGCCGCTTTTTGGGAATGCGCGCGCTTGGCCCAATGTGCTAGAATTGTCTCGACGGCCATCATCCGAGAGTTAGCGCCCGATGGACATTGACGAAAAGCTGAAACAGCTGCGCCGCGAGCGGGACGCCCGCCAGCGCAACCAGAAGATCCGGTCGACGTGGGAGAGGCTCGACGGCGAGGACGGCCTAACCGTCAAGGAGAAGCTCGAGCGGCTGATCACGCTCACGAACACAGGGTGGGCCGTGCGGGGCCCGGCCAAGGCACCCGCCGCCGAAGCGACGCGTCGGGAGCCTATCGAAGTCCATGAGAATCCCTACAAACTCGGCGCCCGCTACGGCCAGATCCCGATCGCCATGGGGCTCGAGATTCCGGGCGAAATCCTGGCCTTCCTCAGCCGCGACGGGGCCTTCGAGTCGCTCGACCTCGGCTCGGCCGTCTTCCTCGACCTCGAGACGACGGGCTTGGCGGGCGGGACGGGAACCGTGCCGTTCCTGGTCGGCCTCGGGTATTACCGCGACGAACGGTTCAAGGTCAGCCAGTTCTTTCTAAGCGAGATGGCCGAGGAGGGGCGGCTCGTGCGCGAGGTCGCCCAGTTCTTCAAGGACATGGCGTTCAAGTCCGTCATCACTTATAACGGGAAGGCGTTCGATATGCCCCTTCTCGAGACTCGGTTCGCCCTCCACCGGACCCCCTTCCCGATTAGGGAGCTGCCGCACCTCGATTTCCTCTTTTCGGCGCGACACCTCTGGAAGGATAAGTACGATAGCTGCCGGCTCTTCAACCTCGCCCAGCAGGTCGTCCAGGCCGAGCGGGCCGAGGACATTCCGGGCGCGGAGATTCCGCTCCGCTACTTCCAGTACATCCGGACGGGCGAATTCTCGCTCATCGAGCCCATCCTCTATCACAACCAAGAGGACATCCTGTCGCTCCTCGGCGTCGTCGTCGCGGGCGCTTTGCTGGTCGACCGGAACCGGGCGTCCGCGGAGCGGGGAGCGGCGGATGCCATGGATCTCTACGGTGTCGCACGGTTGTTCGAGAGCGCGGGCGAAGCCGCGCAGGCGGCGGCACTCCTCGAGCAGGCGCTCGAGGGACAGCTCACGGCGCACGCCTCACACACGGCCAGGGTGAAGCTCTCGCATCATTTCAAAAAAAGCCAAGACTGGGGCAAGGCCGTCTCGCTCTGGCGGGAGTTGAGCCAGGGAGATCAGGCCTTCAGCTTCCGCGAGCTGTCGATGTATTACGAGCACAAGGCGAAGGACTACGAAGAGGCCATCCGGGCGGCCGAGGAGGGGCTGGCCGTCTCGATGGGCCGCTCGCTCGTCGAGCGGAAGGATTTCGAGAAGCGGATCGAACGGCTGCGGGCAAAGATGCGAAAGCAGGGAAAGGGTGTGATCAAATGAGAGCGATGGTCCTCACCGGGTTCAAGTCAGCCTCGGAAAGGCCGTTGGCGCTCCGGGACGTCCCCGTGCCGCAGCCGGGTCCTGGGGAAGTCCTGATCAAGGTCGCGTGCTGCGGCGTCTGTCATACGGACCTCCACATTGCTGAGGGTGATCTCCCCGACGTCAAGCTTCCCCGGATCCCGGGCCATGAGGTCATCGGGACCGTCGAAGCGCGGGGGGCGAGGGCCCGGCGGTTCAAGCCCGGCGAGCGGGTGGGCGCGGCCTGGCTCCATTCGGCCTGCGGGGAATGCCGGTTCTGCCGGAGCGGGCGGGAGAACCTTTGCGAGAATGCCCGCTTTAACGGTTACCATCACAACGGCGGCTACGCCGAGTACATGGTCGTGCCGGAAAAGTTCGCCTATGCCGTACCCCGTGTTTTCAGCGACGAGGAGGCGGCGCCGCTCATGTGCGCGGGGATCGTCGGCTATCGTTCGCTCAAGCTGAGCGGCGTCAAGCCCGGCGGGACGCTGGGCCTTTACGGGTTCGGGGCGTCGGCACACGTCGCCATCCAGATCGCCAGGCATTGGGGTTGCCGGGTTTACGTCTTCACGAGGAGCGAGGAGCATCGGCGGCTGGCCAAGAAGCTCGGGGCGTCCTGGACGGGGCTGGCCCAGGAGGACCCGCGGACGAAGCTCGACAGCGCCATCATCTTCGCCCCGGCCGGAAATCTCTATCTGGACGCACTGAGGGTCCTGGACAGGGGAGGGGTGGTCATCTCGGCGGGGATCTACATGTCGCCCATCCCTGAGATGGATTACAACCGCTATCTCTACCATGAACGGATCATGACCAGCGTCGCCAACGCCACCCGGAACGACGGCGAGGAATTGCTCAAGGTCGCGGCCGAGATCCCCATCCGGCCGACCGTCCAGGTCTTCCGGCTCGAAGAGGCTAACGAAGCCCTCCGGCGCCTGCGGGCCGGAAGGGTCACCGGCGCGGCCGTGCTCAAGATCAAGACCGCCTGAGCCGTCGCGGGCTCTCATTGAAAAAAGCCCGGCCTTGAGCTATCATGATGCGAGCTCGAAAGCTCCTGCGCGCCCGTAGCTCAGTTGGATAGAGCGTCTGACTACGAATCAGCAGGTCGGGTGTTCGAGTCACCCCGGGCGCGCTCTCTATTCTTCTTCAAAATCAATCGGTTATCGGTCATCTGCCTTTTATGCTTCCTTATCGTAATTTCAGTAATTTTCAGTGTTTTTTATGAGCATTTATGATGGAAAACCGGGCCGGGCCAGCGAGCCCGAGCCGAAAGGAAAGGATTGTAAAGCATAACTAGAGACTTTAGAATCCAGACATAGGCCCGAGAACAGCAGGACCAGACATGACAACTGACATAGACGCCAAGCGAAAAAAGATAGCCAGGATCGTTAAGAAGGCCCGGGAAAAAGAAAAACGAGCACCGTTATCTACTGAAGATAAGTATAGGCACGCGCTGAAGATGGGCTCTCGTGTCGTGCCGGAGATGCCCGGTCGGATCGGCTGGTCGTCGGTAGGATGCTATGGATACGGCACGGTTGAGGTCCTTCGCGGTGAGATGGATTACCATTTCTGGCGAATCGCGCTGGTGGTCGCGTCGAAGATAGTCGATAATCCACAAGCATTGAGAATTGAATCGGTAGCCGACTTGGAGAAGCGAGAACGCGAACTGCAGGAGTGCCTTACGGATGATCAAAAGAAAGCCGGATTGCAGGTGATCGTCCGCCCGGTCGTTTCGTTCCCGCTGAAGTACGCGCAAAATGTACTGCAGTTCAAGAATCTTCGAGAAAAGGAGCTGGCCGTCGCCGTTGAACAATTCGCCAGCGTCCGATTGAAGGTCACGCAGTTCAAAGGGCTAAGGTTGAAAGAATGGGAGCCGTTCTCGGAAGAATCGGGTGACATCGCGTCGGTCGTATTGAACAGGACAACTGGAAAAGGGAAACGAGGTCGGGGCCGGGGGCAAAAGCAGCCGATGTTCACTCTGGCGTTTCATTCCCGAATCGGATTGGCGTTCTATCACAATCTATGCCATGGCGGGGCCACGTTGCTGAAGGGGGCAACGAAGTTACTCCGGGCGCCAGACGGATATCAACGGCTGATCTTTAACCTCTGCACGGCGGGACAGGACGCCATGATCCACAGGGACAAGTTGCTGGCGCTGGTCGGGATGGAAAAATCGGGCGATCCGGACTATTACCGGCACCAGTTAAGCAGGCTCCGAAGCTATGTGAAACGCGGCATAGCTGAGGGGTATTTTGTCTCGATTAGCGAGTTAGATGGCGGGACCTGGGCAATCAAAAAGCGGTGGTTTTTGCCGTTTCCAAATAATTGATCGGCCGTATCATGAATAATTGATCGGCTGTATCATGATATCTGGCCGATTATCCCATATAAAAGGCGTTCACCAATCTCATATAAATCTATGTGATTAATAAGATGAGTAATGATTGTTATTTATTTATTTTCTATTTACCAGATGCTTCATCTGGTAACATGCGGGGGTAGCACAGCAACATCCGCCGAAGCGGCGGATGACTGCCCGAAGCGGGCAGTAAATAGCAATGTCAGGCCAGAAGAAGAATCTGTTCTTTCACTGCCGTCCGGAGAAAGTCGATGCCGAGGACGACGGAGCGCCGTAGGCGCGACGGAGGAGGAGGCGTCGGCTTTCGTAGGAGCGCGTTTCCGAGGCGAAAGATCTGAAACCAGTCTAGGATATGGTTAGGCGGTAGATATCGTCGCTGAGGCGAGCTGACGCGGGGAAAAGCCATATAGCTTGAGTTGACGAGGCCATATTTGTTAGGATCATAGTCAGCAGGGAAGTGAAGATGGAGAAAAAGTGGCCGCCATCTCAGAGTGTCTTTTTCCCAGAATTGAAAAAGTTGACTCCGCGTGAATTGAGAAAATACGGCTATAGGATTACGCGAGGAATGGAATATCGGCTCTACACAATGACGGAGATCGACAAGTTGATTGAGGAGGGGAAAATCGTGCCGATAAAAGAAAAATCCGACAAACCCGATATATTTGAACCGGGAGATGAGATTCAAGCGCAGTTAGCACTGATCAGAACAGCGAAGCGAAACCGTTATATTCGGACCACTTTGCAGAAATATTCAATCACGCTTTCGTGGGATGAGGAAAGGAATCGGCCAGCTATAAACATCATCCGAGTTCAGGCAAAGGAAGGGGAGGGTGTCAATGGATAGAAAACTCGCTTTGGGGATGGTAACTGCCGCTTTTAAAACTGTTGAGCCGGGCAAGGATTTTGAGATTGAAAAGGAGCGTCAGTGGCGCGAGCATAATAAAATCGTATCACGCTTTCCGACACTGGGCTCCAGCGATTTCTTCGAAAAGCTAGTAATGATCGTATTTTATTCAGGGATGAATGCAAACACTGTGTCCTCGAAGGAAGGGACAATTCTGAAGCACCTGGGGGATTATAAGAAAGTTGCCTCTTTTTCAGATAGTGATGTCCTGAGAGTAAGTGGCATAAAGGACATGATCAAGAACAAGGCGAAAGTCAGCGCGTGTATTCATAATGCCAAAGAGTTTGTTGCACTCGATAAGGAATTCGGCTCATTTGCAAACTATCTTTTATCTTTTAACAAAGGATTCCCGACTGATTCCGACCGAATCCCAGAGCTGTTAGTTGATTTGCAGAGGAGGTTTGGGTTCTTAGGGCCTCGCACCAGCAGGCATTTCATAATGGTATTCGGCTTCCCAATGGTCAAGCCAGATAGAATGGTCATGCGGGTACTCTCAAGGCTAGGATTAATTGTCGGCGTAGGTGATGACCAAATTGATAAGGCCGTGAGAGTTTGTTTGGAGGCGGCTGAAGAAGCCAATATCCCAGCCAAATTCATGGACTCCATCCTGGTTGGCATAGGCCAGTCGGAGGGGGCGGAATTATGCAAGAAGGAAAAGCCGATTTGTGAGAAATGCGGCTTGAAGCCGTATTGTAAATATCCAACCTATAAAGTGTGAAGGTATTCGGTTTATATCAATCCCTCGCCGCACCTGAGTTCTACCAAGCAGCGGGGGGAGAGAGGCGGGAAAAGTAAGGGTTGCTCCGGTCAGCGCCCTGGATTAGAATCTTCCTGGGCCCTGGACGGGAGGCTTTGAATGGATAAGTCCATTCTCTACTTCAGTAAGGGATTTGTTCGACAATGATAGATAACAATTGGATCGAAGAAATTCTGAAGAAATCTAAGGCGATTACCAAGAAAGAAAGGAATTCGATCAATGATCCTTTGGAGAACGAGTTAATCTCCAAGGCCATAGAGAGTTGTTTCCGACTCCATAAAAAAACCCCTGACATTTCCCTCGGGAAGCTCCTCGCAAGTGCCTTCGACCTCGTGGTTTCTGCCGATTACTATTCTTCAGTGGGGCATAAGGGCTGGTATTATTGCCCGTCACCGAAGCCATCTCTTTACTACCACTTCACGAACTGTTGCCCGCGTCACGCACTGAACAACATCTTCTATTTTCATCCGTCATCAAAGCCGGAAAGCGGCAGCATCGGCAGTTCAACCTCTAGACTTCTCAGAAATTTCTTCAATGAACTGCTGAAAAAGCGAGGCCGTAAAGAGGAGGTCCTGAAAGGGGCCGAGCCGGTGGATGTGGTTATCGTAAACGAAGAGATCCACCATATCCTTTTTGGCGAAATCAAGGCGTCCCCATTGGTAACACTTCCGCTAAGAATGGAGGCTGAGAAGCTTACGGACTCAGCCGGCAATGAGATATCCGATCACGACGGCAATCTTACCATTTCGGAGGTCTTCGACCGACAATTAAGCCTTTTTGTTCCAAAGTTCATCAATGGAAAATGGCAGGACGGGCAATATGCATTCGGAAAGAAGAAGAATAGCGCTGATAAATGCTGGGGATACCGTTCGATGATTACGATTCTAGATGAGGGCGATGCATTCATGACCGATTATTACCGATTCTGGAATGAAGCCCTTGCTAAGTACCACCCCAAGTTGACAGAATCGCTTTATTGGCTTACGAACGGATGCGGGGCTCCAAACCCAAGGCCCGCTTCGTGGCCAAAATCCAAAGGTGGGGAGGGTGGCGGGTTCGAGAGCGTTTCGGACAGCAAGACTTCGGTGGGAATGGATAGGACGGACGACATCAAGAAGGGTATTTACCAAGTCCTGAAGCTCGGGAGCGAAGGCAAACCTGTATCCTCCAAGTGGAGTTTTAAGGTTGGAATAATATCCAACCTACATGCAGCGAGACATTTCGAAGAATATCTGGAATCCCTGAAGGATCTTATTTGGACTAACGATACTACGGGGAAGGCACAGAAGGCTCGCGACTTGGAGCCCGATCATCCTCTTTATAGCCTTTTCGATGGAATCATCGCCCTCACAGAATGCCATTTTAGGGACGAATGGTTGAAGAAGGTTTTCGAACTAGATAAATAATGCAAAACATTCTTTGTTTTATAAAACTACGCTCGAACATCATTCTTGCAGGCGATGTCGATCTTGCTGAAAGGGAAGCCAAGGCGTTCTTCAACAACGTCGTTCGTGCGTTAGATCCTTCTGTAATAGAAAAAAATCTTGGATTGCCACCGCGCCTCTCTTCGCTTCACTCCAGACACGGGGGCTGTATTGGTTTCCTAGCAGAAGTCGAGTCCTCTTCACTTAAGGAATTGGTAGGGTATTTGAATTTTTTCCAAGAAATATGGTTCAGGAAGACAAGTGACAATTGGCCAAGGCATTTGATAGGAAACGAACCGTGGGCATATTCAGTGGAATGCGATGGAAAGATCTTCGTTTGCCTTCTGCCCTTTATGGCCTGTGGCGAATTGCTGAGCCAATTAAAGACATACTCTTCCAAAGTCCTCGACATTCGCAATCTTACGGCGTTTCTCGCCGGTCATACCTACTTTGGAAAGAAGATAAATCCACCGACAAACGGCGGCACTTCGACGCAGCACGTCCATTCGCTCCATAAATATAAGGCGAAATTTTTTCCTCGCTTGATCCGTTCTTTTCTTGTCGCATCCCTGAGATCGCTTCCACGCAACGATAAAGGAAAAGTGATACTCCTTGACCCGTTTGTAGGTAGCGGAACGGCTTTGGTAGAAGCCGCCCTGCTCGGCATCGACTCCCACGGCGTAGATATTGATAAGTTATCATGCGCCATAACCAAGGCCAAGATCGATGCCTTAAAAGCAAATCCCAATCAAATTGAAAAGACAGCAGCGGAACTGATAAATAGAGTTACAGAGATTAAGATAAGTTCACCGAAATATGAATTTCCGAGAAAGATTGGCAAAAAGTTTGAGCGCTGGGGAAGTGCGGAAGAACGAATCGAATACGAGCAGACTATCACAAAATGGAAAAACGCTATCGATGCATTGGAGGATGACAAGACACGCCGTTTGTTTGCGATTTGTCTAAGCGACGCGCTGACAAGAAAGTTCGTTATCCGGATGCTCGGAACCGGAGTAGGAAGATTTGCGCTAGAGATCGCGAAAACATCCCTGGATACCCTCATAATCTCTAACTTCAAAATGCTCGTCCATAGTGTCCTGGTAGCCAGGAGCCTTATTGATGGCTATGGAATTAAATTGGGGAAAGCAAGCGTGCACCTCGGAACGGCTGTATGCCTTCCATTTAACGACAACTCCTTCAGCATAGTGGTGACATCCCCTCCATACCTTCCAGCATCTTCGGGTCGGGAAGACTATTTGGTAGGCAAAGCAACCTCTATTATCGCCCTTGACCTTATGACTGACGATGAGATCGAAGAAGCCGAAGCTGCATCCGTCGGATCGATGAAATGGGGAACTGAAAGAGGCACCGGACTTCCTAAAGCTGTATATGATCTTTACGATTGGCTAATCCATGATCCTCTCAGAGAAATCAAAGCAAAGCCAGTCCTCGCATATTATTTATCGTTGAAAAAGTCCCTTGAAGAAAACTATCGGGTTCTCTTACCAGGCGGGCTGGCGATTTATGTAATTGGCAAAGAGAGCGTGTTCTATCGCTTTAGTACTCGTGAAGTACTTTATCGAGTTGAGTGCGATAAAATATTCGCTAGCATTGCGAAGTCTTGCGGATTTCTTATTGATGATCAAATCGATGTTGAGCTTGATAAAAAGAACAAGAACGCAAGGCCAAGATCTCTCGATTCTTTTTACGAATCAGTATTCGTATTAAAAAAGCGAGATTAAGAAGTATAGCCAGTCAGGGATTGAGGCGCTGTGGGGCCAGAGGCCACAGGAACGGCATGGCCCCGATGATCAAGCAGGACGCCGGTTAGGGCGAGAATCGCGCCTCACTAAGAAAGACGCTTGCCGATAGTATAGTATTCTCACAATATGTTATTATTCTGTTAGGGGATTAGATATGAGGCAAAATATCGGGCTCATATTGCTAACTGCGGGCTCACTGCTTTTGGCAATCGGGGTTTTCAGGATTTATAAAATAGAGTTCATTAAGTTCCTTGATTGGAAGAATGTTCCTTGGGAAAGTCGGCTCGTTTTGCGGCTCTTTGCGAAGTTTGATAAAGACAACTTTCTCAAGCGGATTAACGCACTGCACGAGAAATGGCCGCTCGGGAAACCCCTAGATAATCTGACTCTGAGGGAGCGGCTCTATCTGAATATCCCTGCCTATGCGGTATTGCTCATGGTCGCAGGGATGTTTCTCTCCTTCAACTACACTGCGTTTGGGGGGATAATGATAGTTTCAAAATGGACACTGACAATCATAGGATGTTCGATGACTGTGCTTGGAGTGGCACTTCGCTACATTGGCAACCTGGTGCGGGGTTATGATGAGTATGGACACCTGCGAGTTTTGAAAATGGACCCGGATGAAAGAAGAAAAAGTGGAGTCTGGGGTACTCGATTGTATAGGCTCAGTCTATGTTTCTTAACCCTGGGTCCCGTCATTCAGTTGATTGCCGCCGTGATGAAGTAAAAGCAAAGAGCAATCGGAAAGAGAATAGGGCGATATCTGCTGATAGTGCCGAATGGATAAATGACTGCCCTCTCGCCGCCAAGTGTGTGTGGAGAGAATTCGTTAGTTCGAAAAAGGCGGGAATCGTAGCAAGCGGGAAGCGACCTATGGGGTACACTCACGCCTTCCCGGCCTGCTCCTCCCAGGTCCCGTGCCGATAGGCCCCTCTGATCATTAAGTACTCCTTGACTGACCCCGCCCAGCGTCCGCATCGTCAGGCATAGCAGTCACTTACAATCATTCTTATTTTATTAAAGTATTGACACTCATGGTGTAGGACCTCATCATAATAACGTAGGTGAACGCCAAGGTGAACAAGGAGTATGACTATGAAGATTGAGACGCCGAAGGAGAGACGGCAGAAGTTCCTGGCCGAGCATGGCGACAGGATCATGGCGAAGTTCAGGGACCTCGGCTCCGCCCTGAAGGTCGAGAACGAACTGAAACTCTCTCCCTTCCTGACCGAGTACGTCCTGTACGTCAAGGGCGGCATCGGCAAAAGGAAGGACATCGTGACCGCCGCCAAGGAAGACGGCAAAGGAAAGAAGCGGTGACCCTAAGGACAGTCGAGAGCCAGTTGTATGCCGGGGAGCATCGCGTCCTGCGCGGCTGGGAGTCCTTCACCGGCTGGTACTGGTTCGGCGTGGAGGAGGTGGAGCCGGACTACTGGTTCGGCCTCATCCAAGGCCATGAGGAGGAGTGGGGCTACTTCGACGTGAACGATATCAAAGCACTCGGCAACATGGCCTGGCCGATCAAGGAATGTGACCTGCCCTATGCAGGAAGGAGGAGTGGAAGATGAAACTCGAACCCAAACTCGTGGCGGCAGTCCAACGACTGGGCTTCCGATTGGTGAATGTTGCCTGGGTGACCAAGGCTGACGAAGCAAAAGGTGCCGAGGGACTGATGCGATGGGAACTGGAGGACTTGGAGACCGGTGAGCATCGAACGGTTGTCTCGTACCCCAGGCACCTCGCGGACACGCTCAAGGAAGGCATCGACAAGTTTGATGACTACAACGCCCGTCGACCCGAGACGCTGGAACTCTACCGGTTGATCAATCAAGTTCTGGCCGAGCTACCGGACCAACAATATACCACCCGTCAAATCTTTTACCGATTGGTGGCGCTTGGGGTCAATGATCCGTGCCCGAACCGGCTCAAGGAGAAGAAAGACAAACTTACTGGTGAGGTCATCGTCAAGGGGTGGAAGAAGGGTGATCGTCGACCCGATCCTGTCCCGTTCGTGAACTCCCAGACACGTTATAACAAACTCACTGTTGAGGTCTCTCAGGCTCGTGAGCGCGGTTATGTCAGTTGGCGAAGGATCATCGACCGTGGCCGACAGGTCGTCTTGTCCACCTCGTGGGAGTCGCCTGAGGAGATCCTCAATCAGGTCTGCTCCTCCTATCGTCTGGATAGGCAGAAGGACCAACCGAAGCGCCTTGAACTCTGGGCTGAGAAGAAGACCCTTCAAGGAATCTTGGAGCCACTGGGCCTGGAATATGGTATACCAACCTTGATCAGTCAAGGGGAGTTCTCGTCGACCTGTTGTTATGAGTCGGTGACGAAAAGGTTGCTTCTCGACCCCCGCCCCACACTGATCCTTTACGTAGGTGACTATGATCCGACCGGACTCATGTCCATCGAAGAGAACATCTCCAAGCAACTCCACCTTTACTCTCGCAAGAAGTTGGAGTTTGAAGTCCGCCGGGTCGCCATCACGAAGGCACAGGCTCAGAAGTTCCATCTTCCGCCAGCGATGGCGAAGACCGAAGACCTGCGAACCGCGAAGTTCGTTGAAGCTCATGGAGACGAGACCTGGGAAGTTGAGGCCCTGCCCCCCGGCATGTTGGAGCGATTGGTCGACGAGGCCATACGAAAGGCCCTCGATTTCGAGGTATACCAGGAAATCCTGGACCGCGAGAAGGAAGACGTCGCGCGGTTGACGGCCATGATCAAGAGGACACGACGATGACTACTAACCCCACAGGCTGGTCAGGCGGTTCGGCGGAGAAGGTGAAGTACCTGACCGAAGAGCAGGTCGCTCGGTTCTTCAAGGCCATCGAAGCAGTGCCGGATAAGGTGATCCGTGCCCGGGACCTCTGCCTGTTCAATTTGATGCTCTCCTATGGCCTCCGAGTAATGGAAGTCGCGCTAATCAAATCGGAGCACGTGCATCTGCTGGTCGAACCGGCCCAGGTGTACATCACCCGAGTCAAGCGGAAACGGACGAAAGAGGGCAAGGATAAGCCCCGACTGGGGCAGTGGTACGATCTATCGGAGAGGAACGAGACGCTGATTCGTGAGTGGCTGAAGGCCAGAAAGACCTATCCCCACCATGCTGATTCGGACTCATTATTCATCACGAGGGAGTCGGGTACGTTCTCAGCGCCGCATGTGTACGACTCGACGATCAAATACGGCAAGGCGGCGGGACTGAAAGTCCATCCGCATATGTTCCGGCACACTTGCGGCGTGAGGTTGGCGAAGGCGGGGAGGAATGCCTTTGCCATTCAGAAGCGTCTCGGCCACGTGTCGGTGATCTCGACTCAGTGCTATGTGGACCTGGCTGGCCCCGACCGGCACAAGGAAGACCGCCGAGACGATGAAGCGATAGAAGCATGACCTTATCCTCTGAACATTCTGATGATAAGCCCTGCCCATCCTGCGACGGGACCGGCCGAATTGAGATATTCCGTCCGCCTTTTAGTCGAGCATGCTCTTCCTGCCACGGCACTGGCCGCCTCCCATCTGAGGGCACGACCCCGAATAGGCGGGAGAGCCAGAAGTGGTCGCATACGAGAAGCAGAGGTGCGGAAGCAACGGGATGCCAGACCGGGCAGGGGGCATCATGATCAAGACGCCCATCTACCGGCCATCACCAGCCCGCCTCAAGGCAGAGGTGGCGATCACGAAGTTCATCAACGAGTCCGACCCTGTGTGGGAATGGATCATCAGGAAGGGGAGCAGGAGCGTCCGTCAGTTCTACCTGGCCCTGATCGACCAGAGGTCATACATCACGCCCGAGACGATGTTCGGACTGTTCGAAGGTGAGACCCTGCGGTTCCCGTCCTGGAAGGAATTGAATGACGCCTGGTATCGCTCGGCGCTGTGCTTGGTAGGCAAGTATGGCTTGACGAAGAAGGACCTCGCCGAGGCCTTCAAGGTTGGTAAGCGCGGATACGACCTGGCCTCACTAGAGGAACGATGGAAGGCGCAGGCGGCTCGGAAAGTCGAGCGCGGGACGGCACCACACACCGAAGGTCAACGAGTCAGTGATGAGTTGCTCCGGCACTTTCGTGCGGCTCATGTGGCCTCGGAACGGAAGCGATTGATCGGACGCCTTGTTTCACGGTTAGGATAGTTCTCGCCTTTTTCCGAATCGGAAAGTATTTACACTCCCACCCCTGTACTTCATCATAAAAGTGTAGATAGGAGAACAACTATGCCTGAACGCAGTTTTGAAACAAGGCTGGTCAATGCGACCAAGCACTCGGTGAGGGTGTTTGAGCTCGAAGGTCCGCTGGTCGATCTTGAGCCCGGCCAGGACTTCACAGTTGAGTCTCGGAATCCGATGACCATGTACGCCAGGTGGAGTCAGGTCACCTGGCACCAAGATGGCAAGGTCTCCTTTGTCGTCCGGACAAACTTCACCGAACCGGAAAGGGGCCGGTGGGTCATCCGTCTCCTGAACAAGGACGGGGAGGCCGTCGAGAGACGAGTTACCGGCGGGAAGCCGATTATCCTGCCCAAGGGCATACCTGTCCTGACCGGCCTGAATCTCGACGATCCGCTAGTGAAGCACAAGTCACTGACCATCGTAAAGCGGAGGGTGCCGGTGAAGGACGAGGAGCATCCTGGCTACCTGCTATTCGAAACGATCTCGAAGGACGAGACCGAACTGCGGGATGCCAGCGAACTCAAAGTGCTGGGAAAGCTGTTAGCGGAGATTCGAACATGACTAGAACCGAGGGGCGGCTGGCTCATCCTCCTGCCAGTCGGTGGCTCAGTGAAACTGGCCCGGAGGCGTGCCACGTAAAGGATAAGGCGCGTGACCGCCTTCCCCCTCATCTCCTTTTACCTTCATCGCTCAGGGCGACGAATCACTCACCACTTCATGGCGCGTCGTCCTTGTCCCGGGGGTTCAGGAACAACTCCGAGCATACCGGAGCCGGGACCCCTGGGGCAGAATTATCTCCGACTGGGCAATTAAGTCCAGGCGGTTTGCTTGTCTAAGGATTGATCAATGAATACTGAACTCAACGAAACGCGCTCGCCCAAGAAGGGTGAGTACCTGTTCGAGAAGGCCGGAGAGGTCGACAAGAGCCTGGTGGTGAAGTTCCCGCTCATGTTCGCCGAAATAGAGTCGAATGGCAAAATCTATCCGAAGGACGTTTTGTCCGCCGCAGTCAAGGACCTCAAGGCTCGGCTCGCTCGAAGGAAGGCGTCCTTCGCTTCCACGAACCACCTGGACGACATGACGGTGGACGATGTCGCCGCAGTGCTCGAGGACGTTGACATGGAAGACAAGACGGTCATCGCCACCGCTCGCATTTTGGATACCACGAAGGGCCGCAACGTCCGTGCCCTCGTTACGAACGGAGTGTGCGGCGTCTCGGCCAAGTGTCATGGGGCGGTGGATGAAAAGACTCACCTGGTGAAACCGGGCCTGCGTCTGGACGGTTTTGACTTCGTGCTGGAACCGTCGTTCGGCACCTTCGTCGGCAAGTCGAACATCCTCGTGCACTGCACCATCAAAGAGGACGAGTCGGATGGCCAGGCACCTATCGAGGAAGAGAGCCTGCAGGCGAAGTACAGCTTTGCTTTGCAGGCCGGATACAAAGGATCGCTCGATCAATACCGGGCTATCCATTCAGGAAAGTAAGGAGAGCGAAACATGTCTACTGAAAGAACGTTCACAGTCGTAATCGAGGTCGGTGGCTCTGCGGCCGCCGAAGAGGATCAGCAAGAACGGCTAGTCGAGCAGATCGTCAAGAGGATCGGCGAGGAAAACGCGATTCTCGGTGGCTCGACTGCTCGGGTCACTTCTGTCACCGAAGTTGTCGAGGAGTAAGTCGTGAAGAAGAAGCCATGACCCTCTACGTCAGTAACCTCAGCTTCGACAAGGTCGGCGAGACTGAACTCCGCGACCTGTTTGAGCAGTACGGCAAGGTCGTGGACGTTCGGGTCATTCGTGACCGAGAGACGGATCGGAGTCGCGGTTTCGGATTTATCCAGTTCAAAGATTCAGCCGAGGCCGAGCGAGCAATAGAAGCACTGCACCGGACCGAGTTTTACGGACG
>Ga0315280_10001507_pt1 | contig 39834 bp, 42 predicted proteins | sample YL17G06_40_MG_FD_203697 | JGI IMG/M metagenome (GOLD analysis project Ga0315280, IMG submission 203697) | Sediment microbial communities from Yellowstone Lake, YNP, Wyoming, USA - YL17G06_40 | ecosystem: Environmental > Aquatic > Freshwater > Lake > Sediment | place: USA: Wyoming | collected...
GGTTTTTTTCATCTTGACACTCAGCTTCAAGCCTTAACACCATATCAAATAGAAATACCTTTAGGTCGTGATAGCGGTCGTGTGTATGGTTTCCTTGTAGATTCCATTAACACTTTCTGTGTTGTCTGGATAGATCCTGACCATAATCTCTTTCATTAATAGCTCCTTTCATCAATCGGTTTTTATAACTCGTGGTAAAATACGGTTCACTACGATGAAAGGCGAACCCACCTGCTATGTGGCTTGGTAAACTCCTGCGCAAGTTCTTCCTGGTCTATGATGAACCACGCGACCGGAAGGGCACTGCGCGCCGCATAGTCAAATACTTCCGCCCTTACTGGAAGTTCATCTTCCTGGGCATTCTGGCTTCCCTCTTCGCCTCGTCATTGGAATCCAGCCTGCCGTTTGCCGTCGGCATCCTCATAGATGTGCTTACCGGCAAGGGGCAGGGCTACATAGATTTCATCCAAACAATGGGGTTTGAACACGCCAACGCCGTCGTCGTCAACATTTTCCCACTCTATGTCCTGGTCGTTGTCGTCCTCACCGGCTTCTTTGCCTACTTCCGTGCCTATCTGATCTCCTATGTGGGACAGTCGGTGGTGCGCAACATCCGCAGCGAATTCTATGGCAGGCTGCAAAAGCTCCCTCTCAGCTTTTACAGCCAGCACAAGGTGGGCGAGCTGATCAGCCACACCACCAACGATATTGGCGTGTTACAGGAATCGGGCAACTCCCTCAAGGACATGTTTGACAGTGTGGTCAAGGTGGTGGTGGTGCTGGTGATCATGTTCAGTCGCCACCCTATCCTCAGCCTGATCTCCATCGCCAGCTTCCCCATTATCGCTCAGATCGTCAACCAACTGGGAACCCGGGTGCGCAAGGCGTCCTCCACCTACCAATCCCGCTTGAGCGACCTCACCGCCATCCTCACCGAGAACCTCTCGCTCATCCGCCTGGTCAAAGCTTTCCGCCGCGAGGCGCATGAACAGAAGCGCTTTGACGAGACCAACCAGCGCAGCTTTCGTGCCTGGATGAAATCGGTGCGCCTGGAGAGCCTCATGCGCCCCATGATGGAGGTCGCCAGCGGGCTTGCCATAGTGGGTGTGTTCTGGTATGGCTGCTATCAGGTGATGAACAACCAGATTACAACGGGCATGCTGCTTGAGTTCATCGGCTTGTTGGTCATCCTTTACCAGCCGTTTAAGACGCTGGGGAGGATCAACACCATGGTGGCACGGGCGCTGGCGGCATCGGAGCGGGTCTTTACAGTGATGGATGTGCCACCGGAAGTGGAAAGCCCCACCGCGCAGGAATTAGGACGGGTGAATGGCAGGGTGGTGTTTGAGCATGTTAACTATACTTTCCCCGACGCCGAGATTCCCGCACTCACCGATGTCAGCCTCACCGCTGAGCCGAGCCAGATCGTGGCGGTGGTGGGACCCTCCGGCGCGGGCAAGACCACTTTGGTCAGCCTCATCCCCCGCTTCTTTGACCCGCTGATGGGTACCATAAGCATAGATGGAATTGACATCCGTGATGTGACACTGGCATCCTTGCGCGGACAAACAGCGATAGTGCCACAGGAATCGGTGCTCTTTGCCATCAGCATCGCGGATAATGTGCGCTACGGCAGGCTGGAAGCCACGCAGGAAGAGGTGGAGGAAGCATGCCGTGCTGCCAACGCCCACGACTTCATCACACGCCTGCCGCAGGGCTACGACACCGTGGTGGGCGAGCGTGGTGCCACCCTTTCCGGCGGGGAACGCCAACGCATAGCCATCGCCCGCGCCATCCTTTCCGACCCCCGCATACTGATTCTGGACGAGGCAACCAGTTCGCTGGATACCGAGAGCGAGCGCCTGATCCAGCAAGCGATGCAAAGGTTGATGGAGGGGCGCACCACCTTCGTGATCGCACATAGGCTTTCCACCGTGCGTTATGCTCACAAAATAGTGGTGTTGGACAGGGGCAGGATTGTGGAGGAAGGCACCCACGAGGAATTAATAGCCAGAAATGGGCTTTATGCCAAGCTCTGCCGGGGACAGTTTATCGCCTCATAGGATTTAAAGTGCAGCAACTACATTATCTGCTGATTCAGTCATAGAGCCGGGGGACTTTGAAATCCACCAGGCACAGCACTTCGTAGGGGATGGTGCCCAGCCACCCCGCCATTTCCGCCACGGTGATCTCCTCATCGCCGTCACGCCCAAGCAGGGTCACGATCTCCCCCTCAGCGCCCAGTCCATCGTCCCCGAGGTCTATCATCAGCATATCCATGGAGACGGCGCCAATCACCGGGCAGCGCCTGCCCCGCCATAGCACCATGCCCTGGTTGCCCAGCCGCCGCATATAGCCATGCGAATAGCCCACCGGCACGACTCCCACTACTGTGGGAGCATCCAGCCGGTATGTTCTGCCGTAGCTCACGGTGCGATCGGTAGGCATGTGCCGGCAATAGACCAGCCGCGCCTGCCAGGTGAAGGCATTTTTCAAGGCTAAAGTGGTGGAAACATAGGGGGAGGGAAGATGACCGTAGAATCCCAGCCCGGGGCGGCACATCTCAAGTCGGGCTTCGGGGATGTCTATCAGCGCGGCGGTGTTGGCGATGTGGTTGGTGGGAAGAGATATCCCCCGACTTTGAAGCTCCTTGATTAGCGCACGAAAATCGGCGACTTGCCTGCGCGCCAGCGATTTGTCCTCGGCATCGCTATCGGGGATGTGGCTCATCAATCCCTTCAGCTCTATCCCCCGCCCGGTGATGGCACGAGCCATGTCGGCGGCATCCTCCGGCTCACAGCCCAGCCTGCCCATGCCGGTATCCACCTTCAGGTAGCACTGCGCCTGTCCACCCAAATCTGATACCGCCTGCGCATAGGCTTCAACGGTGGCAAGCTCGCAAAGCATGGGAGTCAGATTATAGCGGGCGGCGAAGCGGGCGCCATCGGGGGTGGTCATGCCCATCACGAAGACCGGGGCGGTGATGCTGGCTAAACGCAACGCCATGCCCTCGGCGACGGTGGAGACGCCCAGCTCCTCGGCGCCCCCGTCCAGCGCAGCCTGCGCCGATGGCACCGCGCCGTGCCCGTAGCCATCCGACTTGACCACCACCATCATTTTGGTCTGGGAACCGGCGTGGCGGCGCAACTGGTGCAGATTATGGGTAAGTGCGTTGGTGTCTATGCGAACCCAGTTGAGGGGGTTCATGCAAAATCAACCCCCGAGTTTTCGCTGACGCCGGCTTCCTCGCCGGTGACTTCGGCAGGCTCCTCACCCACATAGGGGTTTTCAAAGCGGACATATTTATCTATGAAGCGCAGGTGGACATTGCCCACCGGTCCGTTGCGCTGTTTGGCGATGATCAGCTCAGCATCGGTGGTATCCACCTCTTCATCCTGCCCGCTGCCCCGCTTGTGGTAGCCGGGGCGATGGATGAACACCACCATATCAGCGTCCTGCTCTATGGCGCCGGATTCCCGCAGGTCGCTGAGGACGGGACGGGGGTCGGGGCGCTTTTCCGGAGCGCGGCTGAGCTGGCTGACGGCGATGACGGGAATTTTAAGGTCTTTCGCCAGCGCTTTTAGCAGGCGGCTGATCTCGGTGACCTCCTGTTGGCGGTTCTCGATGCGGGCATGGCTTTTGATCAACTGTAAATAGTCTATGACGATAAGCTGGATGCGTGGCTCTATGCTAAGCAGGCGGCGGGCGCGGGCGCGGATGTCCATAGCGGAGAGGGACGGCTCATCGTTGAGGTAGATGGGCGCCTCCATCAGCGCGTGCGAGGCATAGGTGAGCTTTTTCCAGTCATGATTATTAATATAACCCTTGCGGATTTTTTGAGCATCCACGCGGGCTTCGGCGGAGATCAGGCGCTCAAAGATATTTTCGTTGGTCATTTCAAAGCTGAAGATGCCCACCCCGACGCCTTTGTGGATTGCCAGGTGCTGTGCGATGTTGAGCGCGAATGCCGTTTTGCCCACACTGGGGCGCGCCGCTATGATGATGTATTCGCCCCGGTGCAGCCCCGCGGTCATCTCGTCAAAGTAGGTGAAGCCGGTGGGGATGCCGGTGATGCCTTCCAGCGTGCCTTTTTGTTTGTAACGGGTTTCAATCTCCCGCATCCCCTCTTTCACCAGCTCTTTTATCTCTATGAAGGGCTTGCGATTCGTCCGCTGGGACATAGTGAAGATCTTGACCTCAAAATCGTCAATCAAGGTCTGCACTTCCTCGGTATCACGGAAGCTGCGCTCGCGAATATCCTCGGCGATAATGATGAGTTGGCGTAGGATGGACTTGGCATAGACCAGCCGGGCATGATACTCAATATCCACGCCGGCGACGGTGTCACGGATTAACTCGGTGAGATAGGCGATGCCGCCCGCTGCCTCTAGGTGGCTGTTGCTGCGCAGTTCCTCGCTGACGGTGACCAGGTCTATGGGGGAGGACTGCTCAAAGAGGTTGATGATGCTCTGGAAGATCTTCTGGTGCGAGCTGAGGTAGAAATCATCAGCCGTCAGGATTTCCACTGCTACCGCAATGGCTTCCTGACGGCCATCAATGAGCATGCTCCCCAAAACCTGTCGTTCCGCATCTATGTTTTGCGGTGGGACGCGTGCAGCCATGCTTTAACCTTACTTTCCTGCTAGTTGCTCTCGGTTTCCCCTTTAACGACCCATACCTCTATTTTGGCTTCCTTGCCCGGGTTTAGGTGCACGGTGATAGGGAAGACACCCAGCGCCTTGATTGGCTCCTCCAGAAGTATGTGCTTTTTATCCAGGTCAAATCCCTTATTATGGATTGCCTCCAGGATGTCATTGATACTGACGGCGCCGTAAAGGCGATCATCCTCGGTGGCGCGGCGGGTGAAGGAGACGGACAGACCCTCAATTTTGCCCAGGATCTTCTCCAACTCAGCATCGCGCTTGGCATCCTTGCGTGCCCGTATCGCCAGATCGTGCTCCAGCGCTTTCATAGCGCCGGGTGTGGCTTTTGCGGCTAATTGGTTGGGGATGAGGAAGTTGCGGGCAAAACCGTCCGCCACTTCCAAGGTTGTCCCCTTGCCACCCAGTTTATCGTGGTCCTTTAATAGTATGATCTTCATTCTGCCCTCTCTGTGTTAACGATAAACTTCGTTGATGTAGGGCAGCAAAGCCAGATACCGTGCCCGCTTGATGGCGATGGTCATCTGGCGCTGGTGTTTGGCACAATTGCCATTGGTGCGCCGGGGCTTGATCTTCCCGCGCTCCGAGACAAAGCGACCGATGAGCCGAATGTCCTTATAGTCTATCTCCATGACTTTATCTATGCAGAATTTGCAATCGCGTTTGCGAATGATCTTCCGCTCTTTGGTTTTTGGTCCTTGCGATCTTTCTTTCTTTTTCATCTCTATCCTATGTGGTTAAAACGGAATATCGTCATCCATGCCGTCGGCACCGGGGATGGGTTCATCTATCGTTTCATCCGGCAGGGGTGGTGCGGGGACTTCATCCCGTTGGTTGGGTCCGGTTCCGGTTCCAGCGCCGGCAGAACCCGGTCGCGGCAGGAACTGAACATTAAGTGCCACTATTTCGTGGACGGTTCGCTTCTCCCCCTCGGGAGTCTCGTAGTTGCGCTGGCTCAATCTGCCCTGCACAAACACAGGGGCGCCTTTCTTAAGGTAGGTGGCGCAGTTTTCGCCCTGTCTGCCCCAAACAATGATGTTGGCGAAGTAAACTTCTTCCTTCTTCTCGCCATCTTTGTTGGTGAAGCTGCGGCTCACTGCCACGCCCATCTTGCAATATGCCATTCCATTATTCGTATAGCGCAATTCCGGGTCCCGGGTAAGGTTGCCCATCAACAACACCAGGTTAATTCCCTGCATCTTCATCCTCTCCTATCGCTGTTACCAAAGTCTCAGTTTCTTTCTTCATTTCGCTTACGGGTGCTTTTTCCTCCATCCCTTTTTGGAACGGCTTGGCTCGTAAAGATCTTTTTACAGTGAGGAAGCGAATAACCTTGTCATTGATCTTTAAGTTGCGCTCCAGTTCGGCTACAAAGGATGGTGCGCTATCATAGGTAAGCAGATAGTAATGAGCTTCCTTAATTTGCCCGATTTGGTATGCCAGGGTCTTTTTGCCTAAATAATCAGCCGAAGTGATGGTTACATCATCCTTTTTCGCCAATTCCTTGACGAAGTTGATGATGGTCTCGCAGCCGGCTTCATCCAACTCCGGGCTAAGAAGCATCATGGTTTCGTATTGCCTGATAATCACAAATTACCCCCCTTCATTTTGGGATTGGGACCGTGAGCTGTTTACCAGGTCCTGACCGGCTTCTAACCCACAGTCGAGGCAGGCTTCCACCACTGCGATACCTGACCGCAGCATTTGAGCCACCCCGTCCCACTGGCTTTCATCAAAGGTTGCCAACACCCACTCCGCCGCATCCATGTCGGGGGGTGGAGCGCCTATCCCCATGCGCAGCCGGGCAAAATCCTCGCTGCCCAGCTCCTCTATGATGGAGCGCAGTCCCTTGTGACCGCCATCCGACCCTCTGGCACGCAAACGCAACTGACCATAGGGTAAATTCATATCATCGCAGATGATTAATAAATTTTCAAGCTTAATATCCAATTCCTGCACCAGCTGCCTTACAGGCACACCGGAGCAATTCATGTAGTGCAACGGTTGGGCAAGGATCACATCCTGGTCAAACACCCGGGCGGACGAGACCAGCGAGCCCTGCTGGTGCTTGGGTCGCGATGCCGCCCATGCCTCTCGGAGCGCCGCCACCAGCATCCAGCCGATGTTGTGGCGCGTTTCGGAATACTGCGGTCCGGGATTGCCCAGCCCTGTCACCAGCCACAAGCTATTCTTCCTTCTCCTCTTCGCCTTCCTTGGGCTTGCCTACAATCTCGGGCTCCTCAGCCACAACTTCCTCTACCACTTCTTCCTCTTTGGGCACCTCTATGCGCGGTGCGCGCACGGTGTAGATGGCATCATCAGCATGCAGGTGCTGACCGAGACTGGTGCCTGCCGGCAGGGCAATATCACCGGCGCGGAAGACAAAACCCATGTGCGCTTCAGAGATGTCCAGAACGATCTCATCGGGAATGGAATCCACATCGCACAACAGCGCTATTTCGTGGTGGACGACATTGAGCACGCCGCCTTCCTTGACTCCCGGCGCCTCACCCTCCAGCCTGATCGGCACATTGATCTCCAGCTTTTCGCCCGCGGCGATGGTCATGAAGTCCAGGTGCAGGTATTCGCCGCTAAGCGAGTCGCGGCTTATTTCCTTGATCATGGCGCGGATGGTTCTCTTGGCGCCATCCAACACCAGTTCCACCAGCGCGCCTTCATGGCTGGTGTGGAGGAACTTTTTCAGTTCGTCCAGAGCCACGGTAACATTGGCGTTATCCCGTCCACGCCCGTAAATCACAGCCGGCACCAATCCATTGTGCCGGTCACGGATGGCGGCGGATGTGCCGGTTGCTTGACGGGATGTGACAGTTAAAATTGCAGTTTTCATCTATACTCCTGTAAGTTATATCTAGTCGTTCATCCCGTTTTCGGGGATTCGGAAAAGTTCGCTGATACTGGTGTGGTTCACGATACAATCTATTGCCCGGGCGAAGAGCGGCGCCATGGAGAGCACCTTAAGCCGGGCTGCCTTCACTTTTTCGGGGGCGGTATCAATGGTGTCGGTGACCACGAGTTCGTCAATAGGTGAATGGGTGAGCCTCTCCACTGCATTGCCGGAAAGGATGGCATGAGTAACGGCGCCGCGAATGGATTTGGCGCCCATGGTCTTGATCAGGGATGCAGCTTCCACCAAAGTGCCGGCGGTGCTCACCTGATCGTCTATGATGATGGCATCCTTGCCGTTCACATCCCCGCCGATGATGCGCATGGACTCTATGGAATTGGCATCGTGGCGGTTCTTATCAATTACCCCCAGGAAGGAGCCGGGAAAGCGGCGGGAAAAGTCCCGTGCCATCTTTATTCCGCCCACATCGGGGGAGAGGATGATCAGATTTTTATTGTCGGTCTTCTTTTGGAAATATTGATAGAAGACCGGGGTGCTGGTCAAATTATCCACCGGGACGCCAAAGAAGCCCTGGATTTGTCCGGCGTGCAGGTCAGTTGTGAGCACGCGTTGAACGCCGGCAGTCTCCAGCAGGTCGGCGACCAGCTTGGCGGTGATGGGGACGCGTGGCTGATCCTTGCGGTCCTGGCGGGCGTAGCCGAAGAAGGGGATGACGGCAGTAATGGATTGGGCACTGGCGCGCTTAAGGGCATCCACCATGATCAGCAGTTCAATCAGATGGTGGTTGGCGGGCGCACTAGTGGATTGGATGACAAACACATCGCTGCCCCGGACATTTTCACCGATTTGCACATGCGATTCGCCATCAGGGAAGACATCCACGGTTGCCTTGCCCAACTCCCGCCCCAGGTGTTTGCAGATTGCACGAGCCAATGGGAGGTTGGAATTACCCGAAAATACATGCATATCTTGCACGATTGCCTCCAGTATCTGGGGCGGGAGGATTCGAACCCCCAGATGCGGGATCCAAAGTCCCGTGTCTTACCATTTGACGACGCCCCAAAATTTATCAAAATAGTTACTTCTTACTGTCAGATCTTTCCAGCTCCTTTTGATACTCCTCTATAATCTTTTGTGTGATGTATGCGCGGGTCTCGCTCTTGATGGGATGCGCGATATCCAGATGCCGACCCTCCGGTGACTTGCGGCTGGGCATTGCCACAAACAGCCCGTCGTTGCCTGCAATCACCCTTATGCCCCTTACCACAAAGCAGTCATCCAATGTGATGGAGGCATAAGCCTTTAGCCTTTCCTCGTTGCGCAGGGTAAGCCGCACTTCCGTGATTTCCATCCTGCACCGCCTGTAAGATGTTACACATCGCAGTTGACGCCGGCGACACAAACCCAATTCTTAATTCCGGCATGCGCTATCTTCTTGCCAACCTCATTGGCTTGGGTTTCATCGTTACAGATCGCATAGACCGCCGATCCACTCCCGCTCAGCATTGCTGCCAAAGCGCCGGAGTCCATCATCAAAGTCCGTAAATCCTTTATCTGCGGATGGTGTTTTTCCACTCCCATCAAGAAGTCGTTATAAAGTGATGCCGCCAAACCTTTGACATCGCCTGCCGCCAGGGCATCCAGCAGTGCTTCCAGCCTACCTGCGGGTGCCTGACTCCGCTCAGCCAGGGCATTGGCATACGCCCACGCAGTGCTAACCGTCACTCCCGGCGGCTGTGCTACAACCACCCAGAACGCCCGTGCCGGCACTCTGGTGAGGTTTTCGCCCCTGCCGGTTGCCAGCGCTGCCCCGCCCAGCAGGAAGAACGACACATCGGAGCCGAGTTCCGCTGCCAGCCGGTGCATCTGCGTTGGGCTGGGATTCAACCCCCACAGTCGCGCAAATCCACCAAGGCTCGCTGCAGCATCCGAACTGCCACCACCAAGCCCAGCACCCATCGGTATTCTTTTTTGCAACAGGACTTTCGCGCCAGGGTCTTTTACCTGAAAAGCCTCAGCCAGCTTCCGTCCGGCTTTAAAAACCAGGTTCTCACCCGTTGTGATCTTTGCCGGAGAACCCTTTACCTCTATCTCTATCTGCTTGCCGGGTCTTTCAGTAAAGCTAAGCGTGTCGTAAATGCCCAGGGGAACCATGACAGTGCGAATATCGTGATAACCGTCGGCGCGCTTGCCCAGCACCTCCAGATAAAGGTTAATCTTGGCAAAAGCCTTTAGTTCAATAGTATCCGGCTTTTTAACAGACTGTAATTCTATCACGGATTTTCCCGCCGTCAAGATGCTGTCTCGCGCCAAATAGAACTAAATAAGTAGAACATGACTCACATAACGCACAAAGTCGTCATTGCGAGGAGGCGGCTTCTTGCCGACGAAGCAATCTCCAAAAAGATCGGACGAACCTGATTGGAGATTGCCACGCCTCCTGCGGAGGCTCGCAATGACGGGTTTTTGTGCGCTATCAACAATCCCTTTCTTCTGTGCAATTGGTTTCTTATCACTATATTGCTTTCACATAAGGGTGGGTTAGAGTGTTCCTGGTCCTCATGCCGTCTCGCGCCAGAGCTGTGCCACCGCCATGGCGGCGATACCCTCGCCACGTCCCAGCGCCCCCAGCTTCTCGTGGGTGGTGGCTTTAATGTTGATGGTGGCATTGTCGCCAACTACCCCGGCTATATTTCTTATCATGGCAGAGCGGTAGTCAGCCAGCCGGGGCTCCTCCGCCAGCACGGTTACATCTATGTTTCCCACATGCCAGCTGACAGCATTTATCATCCACATGATCTTTGCCAGCAGATCCAAACTCCGTGCATTCTTGTAGACGGGATCATTGTTGGGGAATTGGGCACCGATATCGGGCAGACCAGCTGCACCCAACAGTGCATCCATGATGGCATGGATGACTACATCGGCATCGGAATGCCCTGCCAGCCCGCGAGGATAGGGTATAGTCACGCCGCCCAGCACCAGCTTCCTGCCGGCTTCCAACCGGTGCACATCGTAGCCAATGCCTGTCGCCCAGCGCTTTTCCATCATATCCCCTTTGTCATAGAGATTATCATATACACGGCGTGGCTATGCAAGCGAAGGTTGCTACTCTTTGGGAGGTGGATAGGAGCGGATGAGAAAATCAGATGGAGGGAGGAAGGAGTAACCCTTGGTGCCATCCACCACATCGTCCAGGTGCATGATGAGCTTCTCCTCGCCGCCCAGGCTCAGCCGCCACACGGTGGGCACCTCCCCTGAGGACAGCTTTTGCCAATTTGTGTATTTGATTTGCCAGCCGTGGACTTTGTCCTCCACCTGCAGCAGGTGTTTCTCCTTACTGTCAATCAGATAGGCTGGGTTGGGCGCGTCTTCCTCTGTCACCCAAAACTGGTTGGCAGTATCCCCTGCTTTGGCAACGGGCTTACCGAGCGCCGGCATCCTCCCTGCCAGCAGTTCCCCCCAGCCCTGCGGTGAGAGCCCCAGGTCATAGCCCAAGCTCTCGGTGATGAGGGCGGAATCGCTGGATTTGACCACCAACCCCCGCTTTTCATCGTTATAGAGCAAGAAGGTGGATTTTCTGCCCACGATGATGCTCACCGAGGGCGCCATCAGGAACCTGTCGGTGCGGAAGTAGAGCCTGCCCGGCGCGCTTGCCGCCAACAGGCTGACCGTCACGAAGCCGAAGGGGGATTTGACCGCGAAATAGCCGGTGGCGCTTGCCTGCATTGAAGTGGTATTCTGATGAATCTCTGTGATGATCTCCTGCCAGTCCGCCGGAATCGGTTCCAGCTTTAATGTCGTGCCGGTTAGCAGGGATAAGGCAAGGCAGAGTGCGGCGATCATGGCTTGGGGATCAGCTGGCGGTAGATGGCGTTGGCGCTCAGAGTATACTTGGCGGCGGCTTGCTGGGCTGCCATGCGCTTGGGGAATCCTTTATTTACCAGAGTCTTCGCCCAATCCACCGCCTTCTTCAGAACCACTGCCTCCGTCTCCTTCCTGGAGACTACCTTGGGCTTGCCGCTGACCACCACCACATATTCGCCCCGTTCGGGCAGAGCCGCTGCGGCTTCGGCATCGCTTAGGGGGAAGCGATAGATGGTCTCGTAGAATTTGGTCAGCTCACGGCACACCACCACCTGGCGGTTGCTCATGGCCAGGGCGAGGTCAGCCATGGTGCCGCGAATGCGCAAGGGCGATTCGTAGATGACCACGATGGAATCGTCGGCAGCCACCTCACGCAGCTGAATGGCACGCTTGGGGCCACGCGGGGGCAAAAAGCCCAGGAAATGAAGCTGGGCGCCGGTGAAACCACAGACGCTCAGCGCCGCCGTCAGCGCCGAGGGTCCCGGCACCGGTAACACTGCGTGCCCCGCCGCGATGACCTCCTCCACCAGTCGGGCACCTGGATCAGACATACCGGGGGTGCCGGCATCGCTGACCAACCCCACATCCACGCCCGATTCCAACTGCGCGAGAATCCGTTTGACCACGCGGTCATGGGTATGTTCATCGTAGCGAATGAGATGCGCGGTGGAACCGATGTTTTGCAGCAGGATGCCGGCGCGGCGGGTGTCCTCGCAGGCGATGGTGCCAAGCTCGCGCAGCAGTTGAGCGGCTCGCTGGCTCAGGTCGCCCAGGTTGCCTATGGGTGTGGCGATGATCCACAGCGTTGACATAGCGCTCTTCGTTCCGTTCCCCCAACCGCCGGCGGGGATTATGAAAGGTGGGAGTTACCCACCCGTTGAGACGTGACGGACTCGAACCGTCGACCCTCTGCTTAAAAGGCAGATGCTCTACCTCCTGAGCTAACGTCTCATCTGACTAATGCAAAGCTTTAATTATACTTTAAGCTGACGATTAAAGCAAACGGTTTGCGTCGGGAATGTAGGAGGACAAGGAACATACGGATCCAACTCGAGAGGAAGCTAATGATAAGATGATAATAGTGCATAATACCCGTCATTGCGAGCCTCCGCAGGAGGCGTGGCAATCTCCGAAATGAATTTGCGAGGGTATTGGAGATTGCTTCGTCGGCAAAATGCCGCCTCCTCGCAATGACGAGAGATAGGTGTTATGGTGGGAATAAGCAGCCACGACAGGATTGTCGTGGCTACATTGCGATTAAATGTTGTGTAGCAGCGACACTCCTGTCGCTGCTTGCGTAATTCTACTGTATCAGGAGAAGCCGAAGCGGCGGTCGCTCTCTGCCTGCACATCGCCGGGGGGTGCGCCGGGGCGGATTTTGCCCACCGCCTGCGCATAGCTCTGATCATAGGGGCGGACGGAGAGCACCACCGGCATGGGGACGGCATAGCCCAGCACCAGCGCCTGTTGCTTGGTGGCAAGCCGGGCGACCATGCGCCGCAGCTCCACCGCCTCCACCTGCCCCCCCAGAACCGCCTCCAGATCGTGCGGATCGTCCAGCAGCATAATAAGTTTGGTGCCAACCTGGGAGAGGACTTCGGGGTCTATGCCGCTGGGGCGTTGATCCACCAGCAGCAGGCTGACATGGAACTTGCGCATCTCGCGGGCGATGACGCCGAACACGGTCTCTCCCGCCAGCTCGCGGCTGATCAAACGATGCGCCTCCTCCACCACCACCAGGCAGTCCCGGGGCTCCTCGCCGCCGCTCTCCACGCTCTGGTAGGTATCCCTGACATACGCCTCGTGCAAGCGCCGGGTGATGACATTTGCAGCAAACAGATAGCTAAGCATGTCGTGGGAGCCGCCCATCTCTAATATCACATGGCGCTTGCGCTTGAGCCGCTCCACCACCGCTGCGGTGGGATCAAAGGAGCCGGGCGGGCGGGAATCAATCAGATAGTCCACCCGCAGCAGGGGCTTGAGCCGGCGCACACTCGCCTGCAGCGATCCCAGGTGCAGCCCCAGCTCCTCGGCGATGGACTTGAAATCCTCCATGCCGGCATCCGCCAGCGCCAGGAGTTCACCCAGCCAGTTCTTCTTGTATTTGAGATGGAAGGCATTGACCACATCGGGGAAGGTGGCGGTGAGGCGAAGTTCCCCCTGCAGGAGCAATATGTCCTCCGGTTCCACATCGGCGTGCTCTATCAGGAGCGGTTTGCCACCGGCGCGGGGCGTGCCCAGCGTCAGGACTTCCACTGTGTCGGCGAAGATGTTGGCAAGCGTTGGGTGGATAGAGCCGGTCTCGTCGGGGACTTCGCGGGCGTATTCGTTGTGCGCGTCAAAGATGAGGCAACTGACGCCGTTCCAGCGCATCAACCCGCCAAGGATGAGCTTGGTGAGCAGGGTCTTGCCGGTGCCGGTCTTGCCAAAGATGCCGGAAGATCGTTCCACGAAGCGCCCCAGGTTGATGCAGACAGGGACGCCTGCCATCTCCGGCGGCGACCCGAGGGAGAAGGTGCGGAAATCGGGTGATTCGCTGCCAAAGACCAGCTCTACATCCTCCGCCAATGCCAATCTAGCGGGGGAGAAATGCGCGGGGAGGGTTTTGGCAGGCTCCGGCACCACGTCGTCCGCTTCCCGCTCCGTAACCAGCATGGGGCGCAGGGTCAGCGTGACGCCCACACCGGCACCCCACAGCGCCTCGCGCAGTAGACCCTCCGCCGGCGGGTCGGAGCTTATGTCGGGGGAGGTGACCAGCGCCAGGTCGGTAATCAGGCAGTGGAAGAGGAAATCCCTGCCCTCCACCACGATGAACCGCCCGGCGGCAAGCTCCTCCACATTGGTTTCGGCGGTGAGCCTGACCTCCAGCCCCCGGCTCAGGCTGCCCCCTACCACCAGACCGATCTCGCTGCTCATGCTTGCACCCCCGCCACGATATGCCTAAGCCGGGCATAGTCCTTCACCAGCAGGCGCCCCAGTTCCGCCAAAGCAGGTCGCACGATGCCGTCGCCACCGGGCAGCCCCGCCAGCCAGCCCAGATGCGCCTGCAGCGCGCCGTCGCCTTCCACATCGTTGGGGTTAAGCAGCAAACGCAGATAGTGGAAGCGGGGGATGGCGCCGCCCAAAAACGCCAGCATGTCATTGGTGCTGCAGGGGTAAATAAGCGTGTGGATGGGCAGCGGCTGCCGGGGCACCCCCTGCCGCCAGATGTCATCCCGCTTCTCGCCGGCTGCCACTACGGTAAGCTCGGTGACCAGCAGCCCCGCCAGATGGGGATTTTCCCGCAGCAGTTCCTCCCGCCCCAGCCCGCGGGGGATGGGCGTGCGGGAGGGGTCCAGGCTGCGGTTCTCCATGCCGGTCACTATGCCCAGCACAGTAGCGCCCGGCTCTTGCGCCAGTAGCGGCATGCCCAGATGTGGCGTCGCGGCATCGGGAGCCAGTATCGCCCGGTAACTTGCCGCAGTGGCTGCCACTACCTCGGCGAGGTGGGATGCAGTATCAGTCACGCTTGGACACCGGGAACATCAGCTTGCCCGCCTGATTGACATAGTTCTGGTAACTGGTCCCTACCCGCACCATCGCCCAGCCATCGTGAAATTCGCCCGCATCCTTGAATTGCGGCACCAGCAGCCACTGTCCATTCTTGCCGATGTAGCCCCAGGTGTCGCTCTTCTGCTCATAGATCGCCAGCGCACCCTGGCTAAAGTCGCCCACCCGCTCCGAGGTGGCAAGCTGCAGCACCACTTTGCCCGTGCCGTCAATAAACGCCCAGTCGCCATCGCGCTCGGTTTGCACTGCTGCCAGCCCATCGGAAAAATCATGCACCGCGTAAAATGTCGGGGGGATAACGAAGACGCCCGACTTGTTGATGAAGCCCCAAGACTTTTGGGTGCGCACCGCCGCCAGCCCGCTGTGAAATGCCTTCACATCGTGGAAATCCTTGTTGGCGATGACACGCCTGCCTGTGTTGTCATAGTAGGAGTAGGCATTATCTTCGGTGGTGCCGGCGCCCACCAGCCCCTCGCTGGGATCATCCGGTTCCCACACATAGAACTTCTTTAGCACCCGTCCTGTTTTATCCAACAATTGGTAATAACTTTCGCTATCGTAAACCACGCCCATACCGCCGGAGAACTTCTTCGCCTTATAGTAGCGGGTAGGGATGACCAGCTTGCCGCTGCTATCCACATAGCCCCACTTGCTGCCTATCTGCACGCCTGCCATGCCGTCGGAGAAAGGCTCGGCATCGTTGAACTGGTAGCTGATGACCACAAGCCCATCGCGGTTGATGTAGCCCCAGCGGCTGCCGGAACGCACCGCCGCCATCCCCTCGCTGAAGGGTCCGGCTTCGTCAAACTGCAGGGGGATGACCATAGTGCCGTTCTGGTCAAAGTAGCCCCAGCCGCCCGATCCGCTGACCGCCGCCAGACCCTCGGAAAAGTCCTCCGCCTGTGTGATTTGATCCAGCCGTGTCTCCCTGCCATTGACGGTGACGCTGACTGTGGCTGTGGTGGATTTGCTGGTGTCAGTGTCGCATTTTAGGTTGGAGAGGAAAATGATAAGCCCGATGACCAGGGCGAAGATGGCAAAGAAGATGAACAGCCCGCAACCGGAGGATTTGATGCCATGCGCCTTCCGATACTCCTCCAGGCGGCGCTTGACCTCCTCGCGGGGGAGGGTGCGGATCTCCTCCGGGGTCATGCCGGCGATGGTGCTGGGCTGGTCGGCGCTGCTCTCCCCATCCGGCTTGGTGATCTTGACGCTGATACCCTCGGCGCCGGCTTCCTCCAGTTCCTGTCCATTCAGGTTGATATTGATCTGGACATCCTGCTTATCCTCATCATAGACCGCACCGCAATAGGGGCAGGTATAAGTGTGTTCCTTGGGGTTATACTGCAGGTCTCCGCCGCATTTTTCGCACTTGCGCAGTGTGGGCATGATGCACGCTCCTTTCGCTAGCTATGCAGTCAGTCCAGCCAGAGGTGGAAACTTATCTCGGCGGCAATGTGATTTGTATCCAGGAGGTCAGCCACCCTGATCGCCGCCAGATTATTCACATGCAGCACAGTTTCCAAGAAATGGTATCCCCACATATCCCTAAGCATCCCCCGCATCCAGGCGCCCACTGCCGGCATCACCCAATGCCCGCGATACTCGGGATCAACCGCGGTCAGCACGACGCGGGTTATTTTGATGGGATTGGTTTGACCGACAGTTACATAGGGTCCTCCATGCGAGCAGCCCACTCCCCTGCCCGTCTTGGGGTCGCGGGCGATGGCTACCACATGCTCCGCCTTGCCAATACCGTCGGTCATCCACTTCTCATAGAGTTTTAAGACGCCATCCGGGGGGAGCCGCCAATCCAGGGAATAGCGGTTGGCGTGACCGGTGAAACTGGCGCGGGTAACCCGGGCAACTTCGCTGCGGTCATCCTCGGTGGCGAGCTTGATCTGGGGATAATCGGCGGGATCAAATTCGGCGAGCATGCAATTACATGCATGAACGGTGAGAGCGTCCATGAAGCGAAAGCCCAACGATTCGCCGGCGTGGATAGCTCCCAGGTCATAGGGATCGGCACGGAGGACGAGGTGGCGATAACCCTTGGCACGGGCATGAGCGATAACCGCTTCCAGCAGCTTTCGCCGCAGAAAAACCGCTACCGAACTGCCCTGCACATCGGCGACCAGGAAGTCCACCTTGCCCATGGGAAATCCATAAACCTCAGTGTCCCAATCCAGGTGCTTGAGTGCTGCCACACCGCGCAGGATGCCTACCTCGCGCAGTTCAAAGGGGACGCTGTGGGGGTTGCCCAGCGCCTCGCCTATGCATTGCGCGTAGCTGATATCCGCCTCATCGTAGCCGGCGCGCTTGCGGTAGTAGTCAAAGGGCTTGGGCGTGGCGGCTTTGGCGAGGGCAAGAATCTCGGCGTTGGTAGGGCGTGCCTGATTGATAGTGAAGGGCATGGCGCGCTAGCTCCAATCAATCTATATTTGGGCAATGTAGGGGCGCAATATATTGCGCCCCTACGATATTTCGGATAATAAGCTGCATATCATAATGGAGATAATAGCATGGAGGGGGGCATGAAAAAAGGCGGGGCTGGAAAAATCCCGCCGATGGGTGTGCCGGCTCCCAGGCTTGAACTGGGGACACCGGGATTTTCAGTCCCGTGCTCTACCAACTGAGCTAAACCGGCATGCTGCCAAGGTGAAGAAGATAGCACCTAAAGCCCGTTTCGTCAAGATGCAACATGTAGGGGCGATCCGGCGGATCGCCCCTACCTTGAAATGTATTTCGGTGCAAAATATGATGGCGGGGCAATTCATGAAATACCCCTACCACCATTACACGATGAAATATACGGGATAATTGTAGGGGCGCATTATATTGCGCCCCTACATGTTCAAATGTTAAACCTACTTCTCTACCCTTACGCTTATCTTCCCTTTATCCACGGTGACCACCGAGAGAGTGGGGTTGGTCAATCCGGCTAATTCCCGTGCCAGCATCTCCTCCCCCTCGCGATACGATACAGTGAATATCGTAGCGTCGGCATTATAGCTGCCCATCTTCACGCCTTCCACCCCGCGCAGCCGGGACAGAACTCCCGAAAGGTCGCTGGCGATTTGGAAGGTCGGCACTCCGCGCACAGTGAGTTGTATCGTTGCGGTCTCGCCGCCGGGCTTGGGCAGGTTTTCCACCAGATAGACTGCTGCCTCGGTGCCGGCTTTGCGCAGCGCGTCATCGGCGGCGGCAGCCTTGGTGGGACCTATCCCCACCAGTGCACGCCCGCCACTCGCGTATGCGGTGATCACCTTGCCGGTTTTGGGATCCACCGCGCGGATGTCAGCCCGAGCCTCACATGCCACCATGCCCTTTAGGAGCGCCGGGTCAATGTAAGGGATATCGGCTGACCCCAAGTCGCGGCGATAAGTTACTTCAACTTCGCCCACTATAATTACATCCGCCATGTAGCGCGTGCCCAGATTGCGTGCCGTGCTCATGTTGCCGGCGGAGATGCTAGCCAGGCTCCTATCCTGCCCTACGAGCCAGGTGGGATCAACCACCTTGAATCCGTTCTTCGCCAGCTCCGCCCGCACGATGCTTGCCGCCACATCCTTGCCGGAGCTTTCCAACACCGTCTCGTTGATGCGCACGATGGCGCTGGCAGCCAGCCGGTCCAATGCCTGCGTTAATGTATTTTGATAGACCTTGACCAGCGCGCGCAGGCGATAAAATCCGTCGGCGTCCTCCGATTCGTTGTAGACATTCTGGATGGTGGCGGCACCGGCAAGCTGGATGAAAGTGCTGTCGGCAGAGAGAAGCTCATTTTGCAGGATGACGCGCGAATCAACATAGGCGCCCAGCACCTGCTCTATGGCATGGCGTCGGGCATCGCCCAGAGCCATCTCCCGTGCCGCCGCGGTATCGCCGTTGATGATGGCGGCTTCCCCGGGCACATCGGCGATGTCCGGCTCGGCAGCGGGGGCAGACCCCGCCACCAGAGCCAGCAATACTATACAGAGGACAAACAGTGTTTTCACGGATCCTCCCTTAGTCGGTCAGGACCGCAACATTACCCCCGCCAACGATAGACTGATAAACTCCCACGCCCAATTCCACCAGCAACTTACCGGGGATAAGAATATCGCTTGCCACATCCCCAACCACGCCCAGCGCCTTGATGATGAGCGGTTTGTCGCCGGCACGCTTTTGCGCCGCCAGAATACTATCGGAGTAGTATACCACGCCGTTACGCCCGGCAAAGTCCCGGTCCTTGATCAGGCTGGAGCCATAGAACAGCTCACCGGCATCAGTCAGTATCTTGGGGCTTAACCCTGCCTTCAAACCCAGTCCGCGGGTATCTATCACTACGCCCGAATACTTCTTTTCCTGGGAGATGGGTATCTTGGAGGGTTCAGGGGTCCAAATCTTGGGTTTATTAGGATCGTTGGCTGCCTGCTCCATCTCCAGCTTGAGGACTTGAGCCATCATGCTGTCCTCGTCGCCGGTCATCAGGTAGCCCAAGGTGTAGATGCAGGTAAGGCTGCCGTCAACCTCGGTCTCCCACTTGATGTCCACTTCCTTGGCATGCTTGATAAAGCCCTGCACCAGTTCATGGGTTGCCTGCCCCGCCAGTAATTCGTTGGAGAGGACCATGTGGCTGTTCACACGCACGCCGTAAATCTCCTCCGCCATTTTGCGGTAAGCTATGGCACGGGCGGTCGTCTCGCACAGCGACTTGGCATGGGCGACATTGAGCGCCTTGCGGGGGTCGGCGGTGCCGCGGGCAACCACCTGAATGTAGTTGTGCTGCCAGTTCTTGATGCTGGCATACTCGCTGTCGCCGGCTGCCTTGTCGGTGATGCCCAGGTCGGAAAGGCTCAGCTTGCCACCTGTCGCTTCCACCACTTTGCTGTCAGCCTTCTCCAGCAGCGAGTCCTTGGCACCTTCCCACCATTCCTTGGCAAACCCGGAGCCGACTATAAGCCCCAGGATTAAGACTGTAAACATTACCTTTTTCATTTCCTTTTCCTCCTATGTGTAGCTTTAGTATTTTGCGACTCTTATGTTAGTGAACGCGGCTTCGGCACGACCAAAGGTGCCCACCGCTATGCAATTCCCAGTGATTGATACTCCCCTTAAGCTGCCAATTTGCACATCATCTATGAATACATCCACGCCGTCGTTAGCGGCTTCCAAGCGGAAGCTGTGCATGTAACTGACCGCCAGATGGTTATGTGAACGAAAGTGTGGCAGCTTGCCATTCTTGCCATCCACTGCTGCGATGCCGTACTCACCGTTGGCTCGGATTATGAGGAAGATGCCGCCCCCGCCGCCATCGGCAACACCCTTGTCGGATGCGGTGAACTTGAGCTTGGAAGGTTTGTTCATCTCGCTACCCACGCCCACGCCGATGACCATGCCGCCCTGCTGGTTGGGATCGGAGAGCAGGCGCATCCTGCCACTGAATATGACATTGGATTCTGGCAGGGGGACACCCACCAGCGCCCGGCATAATTGACCATTGCCGGGATTGCTGTCACCCACATGCAGGAGACCCTCCTCCACATAGAACGCACCTGGCACTATAGGCTGCCAGCGGGCGTTGGCGCGCAGATAGAAGTCATCGGCGAAGAGGAGGTTGGGGTTGCCCTCCAACGAGGCTTTGGCGGTCATGGCGGCGTCGCCGAGGTCGGTTGCCAGCTTGCGCACCGCCTGATTGAGCCCGTCGGCGTTGGCTGCCTCTGCCCCGGCTGAACCCAGCACCTCGGCGGTATCGGGCAGCACCATGCGCGCCGCCAGCGAGTAGCTCTTCCCCGTCTTGACCACCGAGCCTACGATGACCAGATCACTGGTGGCGAACTTGCCCAGCCGCGCCGCTCCGTCGCTTGATGCCAGCTCGCTCAACGCCAGTTTCTGCTCCTTGAGGATATCGGCGGTGCGGGTGCGGTCTATCACCGTAAAGCGCCCGGTGCCGGCAAGTATCGTGCGCAGGTTTTCCGCCACTCCAGCACCCGTCCCCGGCTCGGCGCCCACTTCCGTGAAGTCGGCGACCACCAGCGCTAGCTGCTTGCCATCTTCAGCGTGTGCCGCTCCCCACATCAGGAGCAGGCTGACTGCAGCCATCATCACTGCTGCGCCAATCCATTTATTCATCATATTTCTCATCTATCTTCACCACCCAACCTAGGGAATGGTTACGGTAACATCGTCCACCCGGGCATCTGCCGCGCCGGCAGCCGCCAGCACGATGCCGCCCGAACTATACTTTAGATCACTGCGCGAGAGCAAAGGTTTACCATCCAGATAGATAGTAGCCGCGGGACCCCGCACCGTGACCTTAAGCTGATGCCAGCGCTCCTTGATGGGGATTACATGCACGGTATCACGCTTTTGGCAGGCGCCATCTCCGGTTTCGTAGAGTGTGGGATTATACTGCGATGACAGGATGAGGAAGTTGCCCCGCCCCGATTGCGTTGTCAGGCACCATTCCGGGTCGGCGATGATGTTGGTGATGATGCCGCCCACGGAAGCGCCAAAATCCCGATAGTCCTCAAACTTGCCCAGGTAGCCGGTGGCGCGCGCCAGTGCCAGCGCGCTCATAAAGCCGATGGAATCGCCTACCAGGTCAGCGACTGCCTGCTGCTCCTTGCTGGCGGAACGAAACTCGCACATGAGACCCTTGGGCGCGCTATCGCCATCGCCGCTGGACCAGCCCACCAGCAGGGGGTCGCTCTCCTCGCCCAGCAGGAACCTCATGCTCAGCGTGTAGTCGCACCAGGTGGAATCGCCGGCAAACGCCAGCGCATCCACCGCGCCCGAGGATGAATTGGGGGCAAGCACCATGGCGGAATCGGCAAAGCAGGCGCCATCCAGGCACCAGATAGTGGCGGGGGCGCCGTCAAACCCATCACGGAATAGCACGGCACCGATGGCGCCACAGCGTGGATCACCGCCGGGTAGTGCCTCCAGACGGGATGCCAGCGCCTCGCACGCCGAACGCACCCCATCCGCCAGATCCGACACATCGCGCACCTCAGCGCTGACCGCACCCAGCGTGATGCCCTCCGGCACCGTGATTGCCCGCAAATTAACCGAATATATCGTGCCCAGCCGGGTGACGCTGCCGGTTACCACGGCATCCGCCAGCGCCAGCCTGCCAAACGCTATATTGTTGGAGCGGGAGAATTCGCTCTGGCAGAAGCACTGCTCGGCGATGATCTGGTTGAGCATACCCCGCTCCACCAGTAAAAATCCCCTGCCCCGCAGTTCGCCGCGGGCTATTTCGGCGGCGGCGGGACCCAGCACCGCGCCGGTATTCACATCGTCCAGGTCCATCACCGCCAACCGGGGGAGGGCAGCCTGCATGGGAATTACGGCAGCGGTCAGTATCAGCAAAAAAGTCAGATTCAAGCCAAAGCGCAAGTTTTACTCCCCCTTTCTGCAGATTTGGTTGCACGGTATTGGTAGAAGATAAAAGTTATGCTCTGTGACACCAATCACAATAATGCTTTGCAACTGAGACGAGAGTTATTTTGCCCCCATGGAGAATATTCGGATTTCATATTGCTAAAAAAAATGAAGGTGTTAATCTAGTCACAAGTTTCACTTAACCTGAAGAAAGGAGGGACAAGATATGAGAATAGTACTATGCCTGAGTTTACTAGTAGCAATGGTTGGATTTGCCAATGCAGATGTTGCTACGGACAATGCCAAAGCAGCACAGAATACTGCCGATGCATTCTTTAAAGCCATCGCCGACAAGGATTTTGACAAGTATAAGGCAAAATGTTCAGCTGCGCGTGTTGCTGAGTACGAAGCCAACAACGCCAATGCTCCCCTCAAGAAGTGGTATGACAGCGCCCGCAATGAAATTGACAAATACGGCGCCAAGTGGGAATTCAAGAGCGTGAAATCCAACATGCCCAACAGCATTTCACTGGACTACACACGCACAATGAGCAGCGGGGCAACCACCAACACTATTTATCTGGTTAAGGAAGGCGATAAATGGCTGGTGGATGCAGCGGGAGCAATCTGACAGCAGATTGTTTGCTCGTAAGGCAATTATTTTGAATACAACCCGAGCGAGCAAATAATAAAGGAGTGCGCATAGCACTCCTTCTCAATTGAACCTTACTTATCATAAATCAAAATAGAGGAAATAATCCATGGGAGAGGGACGGCGGGCTGCCTCGTCAATCTCGTTGCGGCGCTTTAACTCTATATAGGAGGAGACCAGATCCTCGGTGAGCACCCCGCCCTCCAGCAGGAACTTGTGGTCGCGCTCCAAAGCTTCCAGCGCCTCGCCCAGGCTTGCCGGCAACACCGCGATCCGCGCCAGATCGCGCTTGGGCAGCTGGGTGATATCACGGTCAATGGGCGCCGGTGGCTCCACCCTGCGCTTGATGCCATCCAGCCCCGCCAGCAGCATGGCGGAAAACGCCAGATAGGGGTTGGCGGTGGCATCGGGTGAACGGTATTCTATGCGCATTTCGGCGGAATTGCGGGCGTATTTGGGGATGCGCACAGCGCTAGTGCGATTTGCCAGGCTATAGAAGAGGCTGACCGGCGCTTCGTAGCCGGGCACCAGCCGGCAGTAGGAGTTGAGCGAGGGGTTGGTGAATGCACTCAGTGCCCGTCCATGCTCCAACAGTCCGCCCACAAACCAGCGTCCGGTGTCGCTCAGATTGCCGTAGGCATCTTTTTTTGTCGTATAGAAGAGCGACTTGCCGTTCCGAAAAAGATATTGATGGACATGCAGTCCGCTGCCCGCCTCGCCGTAGAGCGGCTTGGGCATAAAGGTGGCATATTTGCCGGACTTTTGCGCCAGGTTGCGGATGACATACTTGATCCAGATGTTCTGGTCGGCGGCACGACCGAGCGTTTCAAATCCCAGCTCTATCTCGTTCTGCCCCGAACCGCCCACCTCGTGGTGGTGGTATTTCACCCGCACGTTGCTGTCTTCCAACATCTCGCATATAGCGCTGCGCAGGTCGTGGAAGCGGTCCAGGGGCGACACCGCATGATAGCCACCATCCTTGGTCAGCTGATAACCCCCGCAGCACTCGTCTTCTCCACTCACATCAAGCTCATAAAAGCTGCTGTGGTTGTTGATTTTGTAACGGACATCGTCAAATACATAGAATTCATACTCGGGGGAAAGAAGAAACTCGCCCAGGTCAAGCGAGAGCAGATGCTGCTCGGCACGCATGCAAATGGTGCGTGGGTCACGCGCAAACGGTTTTTTGCTGTCCGCCTCCACAATGTAGCAAAAGAACGATAGCGTGGGGACTTCCCAGAAGGGATCAAGCACTGCCGAGGTGTAATCGGGGATCATGCAGAGGTCGCCGGCTTCCACCGATTTGAAACCAGCATAGCTGGAGCCGTCAAAACCGAAGCCGTGCTTGAAGAGATCCGCCGAAACACCCGAAGCCGGCAGGGTCAGGTGATGCATCCTTCCCACCATATCCACCAGCTTGAGGTCTATCATCTTGATGGACTGCTTTTTTATGTATGCGACTACATCCTCCACCGAGCAAAAGGTTTTGTCTTCCACTGTGAACCTCCCGGCGCTGGTTAGCGCAGGCAAAAATGTGGGGATGCTTATCCCCACAGAGCTTTCTTTATTCAGTTTGTTACTTTGATGTAATCTTGTTTACTACTGCTTCCAATTGCTTTTTGGAGTTCTGCATATCCTTTTCTACAGCAGGTAGCAAGCGCACGAGCCATACGCCATTTTCCTTAACCATGTCACGGGTCTGCCCTTCGGTGAAGGTTAGTGTAGCAGTATCGCCGTTGACTTGCACACCATCGGGCATTTCCACCGGTTCGCCGCCGCCAGTGATGCCGGCAATGCGCATGTGATATCTGAACACCTCGCCATCATCGGTGAGTTTGGCAAAATCCTGCGCCGCCTTGATGAGATCAGCGCCTTCCAGCCAGGTTGCGATGGTCTGGTGGTTGGCATCCACCCAGGCGCAATAGCTCTTATATGCTTCCGTCATCTGGTGCACCAGATCGCGGTCTTTTTGCGGCATAAAACGCAATGTCCGCTCCATGTCGCCCTTTTGGAACATGGCGCGATAATCGCGATAGACCGCGATGGGATCATTACCGGCGCATCCGGTCAGGATGACCGTTACCAGCAAAAGCGTGATACAGGTTACAAGCTTGATCAAGTGCAATCCGCCTGTCACTGATTATCGGTTGTCTTTTTTCCGCCGCGCGTGGTGCCATAGCGACGGATGAAGCTGTCTATGCGCCCCGCCGAGTCAACCATCTTCTGGCGTCCGGTGTAAAACGGGTGGCACGCCGAGCAAATATCAAGCTGCATGTCGCCGATGGTGCTTGAGGTTTCAAACACATTCCCACAGGCGCACCGCACGATGCAGCGCTCGTATTTGGGGTGAATTCCCTTTTTCATTCTATCCTCCTGCTGTAACTATAATAGGAGCTGTTGGCTCCGGCATAGTTTATCACTATAACATAATTTGAATGGGATATGTGCCGTAATCTATCGTGAACTCTCCAGCCAGCCTTGCAGGATGAGCGCGGCGGCGGCTCCGTCTACCAGCTTTTTACGGTGGCGGGCGGTTTTGCCGGATTCGCGGAGCAAGCGGTGGGCTTCGGAGGTGGAGAAGCGCTCGTCGTAGAATTCCACCACTTTACCGGCAAGTCGCCCGAGTTCCATACCCCAGGCGCGGATTTTATCAACCGCTTCGCTGGGGTGACCGTGTAGCGGGATGGGAAGACCGATCACGATGGTGTTGACCTCAGCCCATTCCTCACCCAGCAGCGCAGCAAGCGATACCCGCGCTTGTGCAGGTGCGGCGAAAGGGATGAATCCGCGCGGAGTTGCCAGCGTGCGACCGGGGTCAGTTATGGCGACACCGATGCGCACCGAGCCTAGGTCCAGTCCCACCGCCCTTGACGATTCGGGTGTCATAATCTATACTAACATAGTGGGCGGATAGCTCAGTTGGTAGAGCGCTTGCCTTACAAGCAAGTGGTCGCTGGTTCGAGTCCAGTTTCGCCCAATCACCCCCATCCAACATGGGGGCTTTTTTTTGTCCAAAGCGGGTAAATCAAGTCTCATGCTGCCATAGCGCCATTTCCCGGCGTTCAGCAAACCCGCGACACTGCTTCCATCCATGACAACCTATGTCTTAGTGGCACGCTATTGTGTTAAACGGGATTCAATGGCGATACAGCAAAGAGTTGATATGAAGCGCAATTCAAATATGGAAGCTGGAAAAGGCGGATCTTACAACGGGGAAAAGGTTCGAATATCAGGAAAACGACCATTGATCTCCTGCATCCATTAAACCCCAATAATGGATGAGCTTTCGGTAAGAAATCCCCACGACCGTGGGGAAATTGGGGAAAAGTAGTTCCACGCTAATTTCGGAGGACGGGGGTGAGGTGGGTGAACATCATCGGGATTAAAAACCAACCGGACAGGGGAGTGAAGAAATATAGCATGGAAGGAGGAGTGGTCTTTAGGCAACATAGATTAAATGCGCCCCGGAGCCATTCGGGGGGTCATTTTGTAAAAATCACAGCAACCCCTATAACCAAATCAATATCTACCCATCTTTCTATCTTCGCTCTTGTTGCCGGGCGAACTCAAACATCAAGCCAAACTCCCGTCTTCCCACCCATCTGACCAAATACATGTTCTTTTCACGACTGAACCTTAACCTGCGCTGCCCGAATGTTCTGGCAGACTTGACCGAGCCTTATCGCATGCATAGAACGGTCTATTCGCTATTCCCCAATGTCATGCCCGAGAATTGTAGCCGTTTGCTCTATCGTTGTGATTTCCATAAAGAGATTGGCACTTGTATCCTATACATTCTCTCCCACCACAAGCCCGCCTGGGAAAAGCTTAACGAGAACTATTTGCTGCCTTCGTCACATGCTATCAATCCGCAGTGTTCATTCTTTGCGCCGGTAATCCATCGTGGCTCATTGTGGCGTTTTAGCCTGCGGGCGAATCCCACCTACAAGAGCACGCCCCGCTCAGTGGACGGCAACCGTCGAAAGGGCAGGCGCCTAGCGTTGCGCTGTGATGTGTGCCCGGCATGGGAAGGAAAGCACGGCTCAGAGCGGTGCCAATCGTTGCATCGTCACCGTGGCGGATCATGCAAGCAGCTCTATTTGTGGTGGCTGGGGCGCAAGGGGGAAGCCGGCGGTTTTCGCATCCATAAAGCCGATTTGCTGTGGGAGGGCATGGTGGGTGGAAAACCCGCTACTGAACGGAATCAGCATTTCAAAATGCTTGCGGTGCGCTATGAGGGTATACTGGAGGCGGTTGAGCCACAACTTTTCACGGGCATACTGCATCGTGGCATAGGCAGTGGCAAGGGTCTTGGCTTCGGGCTTCTGACCATTCAACCAGCTTTTTACTAAGTAATTACAAAAAAAACACAGGGAGATATATGGAAAAGAACATTATTTGGGCGCATCTTTTGGAACCTGGTTTAGAGCATTTGCACTATTATGAGGGAAGTAACGCCATCACCATAAACAGCCTGATAGTGGGACTGAAGGAAAACGAGCCTTTCCGAGTTCAATATGAGATTATTTGTGATTCCTCATGGCGGATCCGTAGGTTGAACCTTTACACTCTTAATGGTATGCAGCGCACATTGGAGCTTGAATCGGATGGGATGGGCAACTGGCTTAATGGGCGTGGCGAGGAAGTTAAATCCATGCGGGGGTGCCTGAACCTGGACCTTGCCGAGACCCCCTTCACTAATGGCATTGCCATCAACCAACTGGGATTGCTTCCCGGCGCCGCAGCCGAGATAAAGGTAGCGCACATCTCCATCCCCGAGCTTTCCATCCAACCACTACGGCAGCGCTACACTTATATTGGCGACCAACGGCATAATCGGGTATATCACTGCGAGAATCAATATCGTGGGTCAGCGGCGGAATTTTATATGGACGATGCCGGCATGGTCACCGACTACCCGGGCACATTCATTCGGGTATGGCCCAAAGCCGGCAATCAGGGGAATGTGTCGGGTAATTCAGCATTACTTAACATGGTCGCTTATTAGATAACCACCGTATAAAACCCCACCGCTTGACCAACGCCGGGCTTTATAATAACATTACAGGCTTTTTACGGAGGGGGCCCATAGCTCAGTTGGTAGAGCTACCGGCTCATAACCGGTTGGTCCCAGGTTCGAGTCCTGGTGGGCCCAAAGTCAGAACCCCTTCCAAGCCCGCCAGATTACCGATCGGGCGATGCTTTTTGCCACCATTAGAAATGAGATGAAACGCAGCGGGAAGGATTCCATCCCCACCTTTCGCCCCTTCCGCTCGCGCACTATCACTATACCTATCACCTGTTCGGGAGCAACCGGCGCATCAAAGCGGAACAAGGCATCCCCCTGCAAAATCAGATAGTGCCGTGTTGCGAAAATCAAACGGTGGATGATTGCCTTGCCACCCGAGTCCGCCATTACGATATCGCCCACACGCAGCGGTTGCCGCACCGCCCCCACCCAAACCCAATCACCCAGCCGCATCATCGGCGCCATGGAGCCGCTGGTCACCCTGACCCTCAGGCAGCCCTCCTGGGTGAGATGTTCCCGCGCCAGCTCTATCGCTTCTGCTTCGCTATTCACAGAGACCCAATTCCTGCAATGCCTCCCCCGCCACATAGAACGAACCGGTTATCGCCACAGGCAGTCCCTTTGCCTTGCCGTCAGCAATGGCGGCGCACACCGCTTCCGCTACGCTGGCATGCACTGTGATTATGCCCGAAAAATAGTGCATGTCATCCGCCAGTTCTTGGGCTTCCACAGCCCGTGGCGTTTTTGCTGCACAAAAGTGCATCTCCTCAGCCCGTAACGCGAGTCGGTTTCGCATCTTGTGCCAGCCCTTGTCGCGATTGGCGCCAAACACCCAGATAATCCGATCCATCCCTCTAGCCGATAGTGCTCGACAAAGCTCTTCTACCGCAATGGGGTGATGGGCGACATCAACAATGACCAGCGGTCGCTCCATGACCGGTTCTATGCGTGCCGGGATGCGGGTATTGCTTAGCGCGAGAGCGACATGATAATCCTTAATGGCAAATCCATGCTTCTGCAAAAGCAGCGAGGCAGCGGCAGCCAGGCGGGAGGCATCCACCTTAGGTCGTCCCCAACCCCTAGTCACGATCTCCATTTTCACACCAGGCTGCCCCTTGAAGCCGAGGCTGAATCTCTCCCCCTCAATCAATGATTCCCACCCCCAGGTTCTGACCAGATCCCCGGTCAGATATACGCTCACACCTGCCTGCTCGGCATGATGGTGGAGGATCGTTGCTGCTGGGGGGCTTTGCCTGGCGAGTAGCACTTCAATTTCCGGCTTTATAATGCCGGCTTTTTCGGCAGCGATCTCTGCCAGCGTTGAGCCCAGGATGTCTGTGTGTTCCAGCACGATAGGGGTAATGATGCCTAGTATCGGCTTGACCACATTGGTGGCATCCAGCCTTCCGCCCAGCCCCGCCTCCACTACCGCTATATCCACTTTGAGCTGGCGGAAAGCACAGAACGCCATGGCAGTCAGGATTTCAAACACGGTGCGGTAGTCGTCACGATTGGCGCCGGAGAATGCGGCAGCGACCTCTGCGGCAGCGGCGGCAAACTGCCCGGGGGAGAGGGTCAAGCCATCTAGGCGGATGCGTTCCCGCGGGCTGCACAGATGCGGGCTGGTGTATAGTCCCGTTTTGTAGCCTGCCTGCACCAAAATACCCGCCAAATAGTGCGCCACCGACCCCTTCCCCTTGGAGCCGGCGATGTGGATGGATGGCAACTCATCCTGTGGATTACCCAGACGACCCAAAAGCTCCCGGAACCGACCAAGATCATAGTTAGCTGGCGTAATGGGTGGCAGAAACCTTTCATAGTCGGTGCTGCCATAAATGAACTCCAGTGCCTCTTTATAATCCATATTAATATTATGGCATATAGACAGAGTTCATTTGATTTATAATGGATTGATAGATGGGGAAGAAATGTTGCGATCTATAATATTGATAATGCTTATTGCCGCTTGCTTAGGATGGGGAGTGAAGGAACTCGCGCCCACGATATGGAGCGCGGCGCTGATTGACGATGGCGGGGCGCTTGGACTGACTATGGACTATGGGAACACTGAGCGGTTTGCCTGGGGCAGTGCATTCGCGGTGGGAATATTCCGTGACTACTATGCTTTTTATCCTGGTGTGGAGGGCAGATTCTACTTCTCCAATCGCTCCATGGGACCTATCCGGCTCTATTTGAATGGGAACATGGGACCTGCGCTGGGCGCGCAGAACCGCGAAGATGGGGAGACGGAATTCACACTGGGGGGATTTGGTAACTTTGCCGTGGGCGGTGACTTTCTTTCCAGTGATTCGGCGGTGCCCACGGTTATGCTAGGCGGCTTTATTGATGTTCATTCTGATCAAACCATCACCGCAATTCTGATAGGCGCGGGCATCCGCTTCTAGCGATGTCCAAACCCTTTCCACTGGTTTCGTTATTACCCTGGGTAGTGTTTATCCTTATCCTGGGGGTGCTTTTGCCCAATCTTCCTCCCGGGCTAACCTTCGTGGATTGCGGGCAGCTTTGTAGCGCTGCGTGGGGGTTGGGGATTCCACATCCATCAGGATATCCACTGTGGTGCCTGTGGGCGCGCCTGGGGATGGGGATGAGCCTGGGGCTTGATGCCGCCATCTGGGGCGCATTTGCCTCAGCGCTTATGTTGGCGCTTACAGCGGGCGTTCTGACGAGGCTGGGGATGAGAATGGGGTTGACATGGGCATGGAGTGAAGCGTGGGCGGTGGCGCTGGGCGTGAGCGGAGCGCTGGCAGCGGTTGCCACTCGCATAGTACTGGAACAAGGCACAGTCGCCGAGGTCTATGCGCTGAATCTCTTCATATTCGCCGTGCTGCTATCCATTGCCTTGGAATCGCATAAAAACCCGCAATCGCTGCTTCTGTTCGCATTGGTAACCGGGCTGGGGCTTGCTAATCACACCTCGTTCATCCTGCCACTCATCCCGCTTGCTGTGGTGATGTTCCATCGCCTTCCATCCGCCAGAATCCTTCCGGTTGCAGGGCTGATGTTCCTGCTGGGATTGTCGGTATGGCTCTATCTTCCATTGCGGGCGCATGCCACGCCCGTCATCGCCTGGGGCTGGCCCGATAACTGGGCGCGGTTCTGGGAACATGTGTTCAGGTCCACTTATGGCGGGATGCAACCCACCCGGCTGGATTTTCTGCCCCGACACCTCTGGCAGATGATAGTCGCAATGCCGGATATGCTGGGCTGGTTTCTGTTGCCCTTCACCCTGCTTGGTTTTGCCTGTTTGTGGATAAAAAGAAGGCGAGTTGCATGGATTCTTCTCTGGATTCTGATTTTTACAGGACCTGTCGCAGCTGTCCTTCTGACTTTGCTCCTGCAACCGCATCAAATCGGTGAGTTCCTTATCTGGCTCGCGCCGTTCTATTTTGTGCTTGGTTTGCTTGCCGGCTGGGGCACCATTATTGGCATGAAGTGGTTGTTTCAACACCATTTATCCCCTCTGGTAAAGGTTGCTACGATAATCGCAGGGTGGGTGCTGATTTCTTCACCTGTCATAATCAACCTACCCGCTGTGAGCAAAGCCGGCTACTTCTATGCCGAGGACTATGGACATAATCTGCTGAGTACGCTAGCCTACCGTTCGGCATACATAGCAGAACTGCGAAATTCATTGGGAACTTTTGAGACCGCCTATTTGGTGAAGGTGCGGCAATTGCGCCCCGATGTGCGCTTTGTGGATTTAACCGCCACTGTGTTCACCGGACGCACAGACTATGAGCAGTTCCGCATTCTGACCCTGGAGGAAAAGGAGCGCTGGAGGCAGGAAACAGAAGTGCGGGCGCTGCGGAGCGGCTTGGACTGCTATTATAGTTATTTGTCCCCATTGCCCCAAAGCATGGGGTTTGCCCTGGTCGACGACGGGATGTTATTTCGTGCGGTGCCCGCACATAAGCCCGCTGCCGACAACATCATCCCTTACTATTGTTATAGTCTGCGTGGATTGGACGAACTTCCCCCTGATGACGAATGGGCTGTGATTGCCGCGGTGCGCTACCGGACTAATCTGGGGGTGATTTTGTGGCGGCAGGGGAGGCAGGCGGAGGGACAGACGGAATTGGATGAAGCGCAGCGCACGGCGCAGGAAGAAACCTGGGCACTGGCATCCATCGGCGAGGCTTGGATCTATCTTGGTGGATGGGAAAAAGCAGCGGAACTCTATGCCGAATCCATTGATGTGCTCCCGCCCGAGATGAGGAACTCACTGGAGTTTGCCTGGGATATTGGGGGGCTCTATCTGAATCTGGCTATCGTGCGCGCAAAAACGGGTGATCGTGAAGGCGCGGATGAGGCGTTAGGCAAGGTTCGTGAGTTATGCCCACAGTTGTTGCGCTAAGCTGGATTGGTAGGTTGGAAGGTCAGTTTAGCACTGGTGGTTTCAATTGTCCCACACTCGCCAGGGTTGACCAGGTGAGTATGGTAACCGCACGGCATGGCTTGCCGCGCTCGGTGCAATCGTAGGGCTTGGGCTGGGGAGGTATCCATCCCTGCAGCCAGCTTCCATCCTGCTGCCGCTGTTTCAGGAGAAGGTCAAATGCTTCGTGGCTGCGAGCGTCACCTGCAAGACCGGCAGTGGCGATCAGGTTGGCACCCCTTAACACTGAATAGTAGTTAAAGCTGGGGAAACCAGTCTCCAGCCAGCGCCCACACAGAATGCGGTCGCTGCGATCGGAGCGGAACAGTTTGTGATTTAGTAAAAATTCCAAGCCGCTCTCGCGGGCTATCTTCTGTTGCTCGTTGGGGGAATTGAGGGCAACCAAACCCGCAGTGGCATAATAGGTAGCTGAAAAGCAGCTATGCGTTTCATCCAGCACAAAAGACATCAGGCGGGGCGGGCAAAGCCATCCGCCGTCGGGTCGCATCTGCGTGGCAATCCAATCGCCCAATTCCTTGACCTTGGCGTCATCTTCGCTGTAACCCAGGCGCACCATGCTGCCAAGTATTGTGCCGGTAAAGCAGGGGAATGAGGGAAGACCCTTGGCATAGGTCAAACCACCACCGGGGTTTGAGCCCCAGGTGAGGAAGCTATCCACTTCCTCCTCTACACCGGGGATGATGCGGTTGGCACCAAAATCCGCCATTAATTGAATGCGATAGGCAAGCCCGGTATACTTTTCACGAAAATAACGCGATTTGCCACCGGTATCCTTTTTAAACAACCCGTGGCTTAAAATTCGGCTTAGTGGTTCGCTTTGCGCGGCTTTTAAATAGTCATCTTTGGTAATGGCACGGGGATTAAACCAGCGCAACGCCATCAAACGCCAGGAAGCCCCGCCTTCCACCAGCCATGATTCAACATCCTTATATGATTCCAAACCTTCCGACACTCTTCCCTGCTTTCATAACTACATGTAGTAATTCAACCTAATAAACAGCCGAAGATAAAAATCTGTTCCCCTTGCAGGTTTCATCAGCATTTCCGCCGTTTGCGGATCAAGCGATCATGATGTTACCTGAAGGTAAAATCCACGCCCAGCTTGAATGAATCGTACCCACCTATCTGAAACGACGCCTCGGGGGTGATTAGTGTGCTTCCGGCTTCAAAAGCATATCCCCCGACCATGTCCAGACCCAGCAGTGTATCATTTTCGTCCCAATCGTGAACCAAAACGCCCTCCTGGGTTTTTTCGGTGTGATGTTCACGGATTATATGCACCCGCAGTCCCCCACCAGCAAACGGTCCCGCCAGCCCTGTGAAACAGTAGCGCGCTTGGGCTGCCGCGGAATAGTCGCTGACTTCCACCTTGTGGATGTAATCCCAATGGTAGTGCGTTTCTTCATTGCTGGCGAACCAGTATTCTCCGGGGAGCCACAAGATTAGCTTGGGCATCATTTCCACTACACTCAGGTGCCCGCCGATGTAAAAGCTCATATCCAGGTCGTTGGGGCTGATGATGCCACCTTGTGCCCCGCCTCCAATCAACCCCCAGGCGCAAAAAGCAGTCGCTACCAATATGATCGGAACCCTTGCCATGACCCCCCCGAGTTTTATGTGTAACTATAACATATCTATTGGCTTGCTATCGGCGTAGAGTGACAAAAAGCCCATTCAGATTCTGCTGAATGGGCTGATATGCGAAGGATAAAAACTTAGAAAGTAAAGGCGCACCCTATGTTGATGCTTTCAACCTCAAATGCCATGATGGTAAGCTCGGGGCTTACTTTAAAGCCGCGGGCATCAAAAGTGTAACCTCCAACCAGATCCAGCCCCAACCCGCTGTGATTCTCGTCATGGAAACCATGATGCGTGTCGTACTGGCTGATGTGAACCCTGAGCCCGCCACCGGCAAACCAACCGATCCTGCTGGTAAAGCAGTAGCGCGCCTGCGCCCCCACCGAGAAATCGGTGTAATTATTGACAATCATAATTTCGGCGGGAAGATGCAAAAGCAGGTTGGGAACGATATCGGTTGGGTCCAGATGTCCGCCGGCATAAAATCCCAACTCGCCGGGGCTGGCTAGCCCTCCCTGCACCCCTCCACTGATTGCCATTGCTGAACCAAGGAGGGTCAAAGAAATAAGAACGGATTTCATTGCTATAATTCCTCCTTTCTTCTTTTAAAATAGAACAACCAATTTTGGTATTTGGTTCAAAACTAGAACATATAGTGTCGCAAGCGCACATTCAGGATAAGCCCGACCAGCATCATATCGGCGAGCAGGCTGGAGCCACCGGAAGTGATGAACGGGAGCGGCACGCCGGTGACGGGCAGAAGTCCCACCACCATCCCCGTGTTGATGAGCATCTTGAACATCAGCGCCAGAGTCGCGCCGCCCGCCAGCAGCGACAGCGAGGAATTCTGAGCATGGTTGGCGATGATCCAGCCCCGGATGATGATGAACAGAAACAGTAGCACCACAACTGCACAGCCAATGAATCCCCACTCCTCGCCCAGCACGGCGAATACGAAATCGGTGTGGCTTTCGGGCAAAAAGCGCAGATGGCTCTGCGTTCCCGCCAGATAGCCCTTCCCCCACAATCCCCCCGAACCAATGGCGATCATGGACTGGATGAGGCTATAGCCACTGCCCATGGGGTCAAGTTCAGGGTTGAGGAACATGAGAATCCGCTGCTGCTGATAGGTTTTGAGCATGTTCCAGATAACCGGGGTGGCTGCCCCCAGCGCCAGAATTAGCAAGCTGAAAAGGGTTGTCCAGAACCACTTGATGTGGGAGAAGCGGAGCGAAAAAGCGATGAATACGGTGAAGATGAGAAGCGCCCACCACCACTGGCTTAGGATCATGGCGGGGATGGGCGCCAGCGCCGCGACGACGATCCCCAGTGATGCTCCTCCCCAGAAGAGCATGCCCAGAAAAATGGGATAGAGCGAAAACGCCGTGCCCAGATCGGGTTCCAGCGCGATCAGCCCGGCAAGGACACCAACGATGAGCGAGCCGATCAAGAGTTCCTTAATCCCCAGCCCCGCTTTTGGGCTTGTCCCCCACACCACCGCCAGCAAGAGCACCAAGATGGGACGGGCAAACTCCGAGGGCTGGAAGGTGACGAACCCGAGGTTGATCCATCGCCGCGCGCCGTGCCCCAAATGCCCGATGGCAAACACCACACCCAGCGCCACCACCAGCCCCAGACCAATCTTGAGGCTGTGGCGCAGAAGCCAGTTGGGGTCGATGAACGCTATGCCCAGTGCGGTTGCCAGGCTTATCAGCAGATAGAAGAGCTGTCGGGTGGCGAAGTAGGAAAGACCGGAGTCACCCACCTCGCGGGTGGCGGAATGGATGGTGATTACGCCGATTATGCCCAGGAACAGAACAGCCAGCAGCAGTAGAAAATCCAGATCAGCGAAGCGCCCGGGGCGGCGAAAGACCACTGTCAGTCGCCCCCAGCCGCAGTGGAGGGCTCGGCCGGCTCATCGGCGGGCGTGTCGCTGGGTTGGGGCGGCGGGAGTGGAGTGTCACCCGCGCCGTGTTCGCCGGGCAGCGCCGGTTCCTGTGCCGGGGGCGGGGTGTAGGTGTGGCGCGCGATGAGCTGCGGCGGCGCGGGCCAACCCTTTCCGGTGGGATCGTGGTCGCGCACCCAGGCGCAAATCTTCTCCGCCATGGGAATGTAATATTCCCCATAGTTGCCATTCTCAAAGAAGAACACCATGCACACCCGTGGCGCATAATAGGGCGCAGCGATGATCAGCCAGCCGTGGCACTTGCCGTGCGGGTTCTCCGCCGAGCCGGTCTTTCCCATCATGTAGAGCGGGTTGGACCCGAACCGATCCAGCATGGTTATCAACCCGGTGCGGATAGAATCCAGCGTTTGGGGCTGGTAATCAATCTGGTGCAGCTTTTGCCGGCATAGATCCATGATCAGGTTGTCGTCGGCGTCCACTATTTGCTGCCCCAGCGTGGGTTTGTAGCAAGTCCCCCCGTTCGCCACCGTGCAAATCACCATAAGTAGCTGGACGGGACTGAGCAGCACCTGTCCCTGCCCTATCGCGCTATTTAGGATCTCGCCCTTGGGCCATTTGCTGCCATAGCGCTCCTCCATGCGGGTCTGGCTGGGCGCTCTGCCGCTTGCCTCACCGGGCAGGTCTATGCCGGTCGGTTCGCCCACGCCATACATGCGCGCATATTTCTCCAGCGTGGGCAGCCCCACCATTAGCCCCAGTTGGAAGAAGAACACATTGCAGGAGTTCTTGAGCGCGCCCGAGACATTCAGACTGCCGTGTCCACCAGCGTTCCAGCAATGATAGTAGCGATTGCCAAAGCGATACACACCATTACATGGCGAGGGCATAACGCTGGTGGGAATGATGGCGCCGGACTCCAATCCCGCAGTGGCGGTGATGACCTTGAAGGTGGAACCCACGGGAAAGCTGGCGGATACTGCGCGGTTCAGGAGCGGCTTGCGGATATCACTGTGGATTTGCCCCCAATGCTCCGTGTTTATTCCGCCGGTGAACCAGTTGGGATCGTAGGTGGGATGGCTCGCCAGGGCGAGGATTTCACCCGATGTAGGGTCTATGACTATAGCCGCGCAGGGGTTTTGTGCCAGTGCTTTAAGGCTCGCCGGGCGTTCTTCAATCACCTGCTCCAGGTAGGCTTGCAACTCTATGTCTATGCCCAGGATGAGCCGTTTCCCCGGCTCCGGTTCCTGCCTGCCCAAGCCGGCTGCGGTGCCGAACTTTTGCTCGTAGGCGTTGACCTGCACATACTTGTAGCCATCGGTGCCCCTCAGATAGGATTCATAGTAGCGTTCCAAGCCCTCACGACCCACCAGGTCACCCATGCGGTAACCCTGTTCACGCATGGCGGGCAGGCTCGCTGAGTCTATGCCGCCCATGTAGCCCAGAGCATGCGCCAAAAGTGTCCCATACGGATAGACCCGCACCGAGCGCGGCTGCACATAGAGTTCAGGAAGCTGATAGCGGTTTTCCTCCACCAGTGCCACCATCTGCTCGGGGGCGTCGGTGAGCAGGCGTGCCGGCTCGTAGCGCAGGCGGTCCTTGTTGTTGATGGCGAGCGTTATGTCATCCTCGCTGATGCCCAGCAGGCGGCTGATCTCCTGGCGGCGCTCCTTTTTCAGAGGTTTATCGCCGGAGATCATGAGCAGAATGTCAAAGGAGGGGCGGTTGAGCGCGATGGGCTTGCCGTGCCGGTCCAGAATTTCGCCGCGGGGGGCGGGCAGCACCATGGTGCGCAGGCGGTTCTGCTCCGCCAGTGCCAGATAGTCATCGCCGTGCAGCACCTGCATCCAGTAAAGGCGCGCCGCCAGCGCCCCAAACGCCAGCACGATGAGGATTGGTATGAATAAAATATGGCGGATAGTTCGTTCCATAGCTTTAGACTCTGTCAATTATATAACTGAATGAACAAGTTATTGACGAGATGTACTTGATTACTTATTCCCCCGTGAGATGGGAATAAATACAGCAAGGATGTTGAGAAAAGTGAGGATTATCGCCAGGCGGCTGTAGTTGCCGATGAAGCGCCGGATTAGCCCGCGGTCATGCACATCAAATGCAGCCGAGTTATAGAGCAGGCGACGGCTTGCCATCCCCACCATGAATTCGCAAGGAATGAGAATAGCGATGTAAAGCAGGACTATGCCAAACAGGAAGAAGCCGCCCAGGATAAGCCAGTATTGCAAGCGGGGACTCATGCCGAAGAAAGCATAGCCAAAGGTTATTGGGAAAATATAGACGAAACCGGCAATATTGGCAGGAATAGACAGCAACCGCTTGAAGAACATCAATATCCCGGGACGGTTGTTGGCATAAGCCATGCCCAACTGCCGAAACAGCAGCCCATAGGCACCGGCTGAATATTTGCCCGCACCCCCGCTGCTGGACTTGGATTCAAACGGGGCAATTATCTCCGGCGCCAGTTCCAACCTTTGCCCGCCGCCACCCGGCTCGCCAAAGGTGAAATAGCCGATGGAGGTCGTATCAACCTTGACCTTACCTAACCCCTCGTCGTCCAATACCCGGCGCGCTATTTGCTGCGGTTTGTATCCATCAATTTTATAGCGGTTGTAAAACTTATAAAGCCCGGTCAGCACATTGGTTCTGATCTCATTGAAAATTAAGGAGAAAAAGGCGATGCTAAGCAAGAGGGGCATCCAAAAGTCTATGGGCACGCCTGCAAACCGGGTTAAGCAGTATGATAGCCCCCAGGGGAACGCCAGCAGCAGTATTGACCCGAACCAGCCCATGCCAATCCTTACAGTGAGATCACTTCGTTGCCGGGAAGGGTCCCGGTGCACCTTTCAGCCACTTTTCGCGAAATTCGCTGGCGACTATGCTCCCATCGGCGGCGAAGACCACCCGGGTGCTGAACAACTCCTCCGGCACCACACCGTAGTGGCTCAAATCCTCCAGGTGCACGGTGACCATCCCGTCGCTCTGTTCCACCCGCGCCGCCGGTTCCAGCGCAATCTTGAGGAGGAACCTGCCGGCGTCGGTCGCCATCGCCCGCGCCACCAGTTCACCCTGCGCCGGCACATGCTCAACCACTTTGTCCGAACCAAGCCCCACGGTGCCGGTCAGCATTGCACCGTTGCGCGATGTCACGCCGACCCAGCCCCACGGCATGGGATGCGCGGGATAGATATGCCCCAGTCTCACTTTCGCGCCCAGCAATCGGCTCAGCTTTCTGCCAGCTAAGATTTTATAGCCGAGCGTCATCAGCAGATATAGACCAAATAGTGCAGCGGTGACCAGCGCGATCTCATGTCTAACGGTGGGCAGGATGAACACGCCGGCAGTGCCCGCCAGCAGCAGGTAGGTGTGCGGCGCAAAGGCGTCTATATGGAGCTGGCACCGGAGGCAAACTAGCGTGGACTTGCGGTGGCAGGCGATGGAGCTGACCTTGGGATTTAGCCCCATAATCAGGTTGGCGGCAAAGCGCTTCTCACTAATTGACCAGAATGGTTCCAATCCCACCCCGTGCAGCACAAAATCCAGGAAGAGGTGACTCCCGAGACCGATGGCGGCTACCCCCGCCGCCAGCCAGAACCCCCACCCCAGGATTAACCATGCTGCCGCCCCCACCAGCAGCGAGAGAATGACAAGTCCCAGCAGGCTGTGAGTGGGACCGCGGTGCACCTCCTGAAACCGATCCTTGTAGAAGAACCAGAGCATGAAATCCATATCCGGCAGGAGCGCTGCAGTAGCGGAGATGGCTATCCCCTCCCAGGGTGCATCCGGCAACGCGGCGGCACCCGCCAGTCCGCCCGCTATGACATGGGTGATGGGATCCATCGTTCGCTATATCTCGCCTTCGCCCAGGGTATCGTCCAGTAGCTTATGGCGAGCATCGGGGTCTTTTGACCATTCTCGGAAGCGGCGGTCAAACT
>Ga0315280_10001508_pt1 | contig 39811 bp, 28 predicted proteins | sample YL17G06_40_MG_FD_203697 | JGI IMG/M metagenome (GOLD analysis project Ga0315280, IMG submission 203697) | Sediment microbial communities from Yellowstone Lake, YNP, Wyoming, USA - YL17G06_40 | ecosystem: Environmental > Aquatic > Freshwater > Lake > Sediment | place: USA: Wyoming | collected...
TTTGACGGAGGAGGGCTACCTTTCCATCATCACCCGTAAAACAGCCGCTCTCATCTATGCAGCCACGCAGATCGGCGCCATTCTTGGGAATGCCACAGCGGAAAGGGAGGACGCATTATCTCGGTTCGGGATGGATGTGGGGATCGCCTTTCAATTGATCGACGATAATCTCGATTACACTTCCAAAGAAGAGGAATTCGGAAAAAAGATCGGAATTGACCTTCAGGATGGCAAGATCACACTTCCCCTGATCTTCACCCTGAACCACTGCAACAAAGAAGAGAAAGCCTTTATCCGAGAGACCGTTGCATCTCGTCCCATTACGAAAGAAGCTTTTTTCCGGGTGGTGGAGATCATCGAACGGTACCACGGGCTCCACTATACTTGGGAAAAGGCGAAGACGTATATTGAAAGGGCAAAGGGACATCTCCATCTCTTCCCAAATTCAAAAGAGAAGGAGGCCCTTTATGCATTGGCTGATTATGTCTTGGAGAGGAGGTTATAACAAATTCAAGATTGCAGATTGCGGATTGCAGATTTTAAAATGACAGAAAATGAAGAGGCAACTGACTAAAGACACACTGGATTTTGGAATTCCAAGAAAATAAAATGGCAAACACACTTGTAAGAAGGAGATAAAAATGGTGAATGAGTCGGGGTTGCTTCATGTGAATGACAAGAATTTTGCCGCCGAGGTCCTCAATGCAGACCTTCCGGTGCTGGTTGATTTTTGGGCGACTTGGTGTGGACCGTGTCGCAGCATCAGTCCCATTATTGAGGAGCTGGCAAAGGAGTTTACGGGGAGGGTTAAAGTGACCAAACTCAATGTGGATGAAAGCCCGGCCACACCCAGTCAATATGGGGTGAGGGGAATCCCCACCCTCATTCTCTTCAAAGGTGGAAAAATTTTTGATCAGATTGTTGGCGCAGTGCCGAAGGCCCGCTTGATGGCCATGATCGAAAAAGCTTTATAGCCCATCAAATGGAAATCCTTTCAAAACGATCCCTGCTGAGAGGATCGATTGTTCTATGTCTGGGATTGATCTTCCTCCTCCCTCATTGCGCCAAAAAAGAGAAGGAGTCCGTTTCGGCACCGGATTTCACACTCAAGACCCTCGATGGCCAGGAGATCACGCTTTCCAAACTCAAGGGCAAAGTTATCCTCCTCGACTTCTGGGCGACTTGGTGTGGCCCATGTCGGGAATCCATCCCTCATTTGGTTCATCTCTATAAGACTTATCAAAAAAATGGACTCGAAGTGATCGGGATGAACTTGGATAGGGGGGATATTGAAACTGTCCGACGCTTCGCCAAGGCGATGGATATCCCCTACCCCATCGTCATCACCCCAGAGGAGGTATCGAGGAATTTCGGGATCGCAGGTCTTCCCACCGCGGTCCTCATCGATAAGGAAGGAAAGGTTCGGGAAAAGATCGTCGGATTTAATGGTGTGGTGTTGACGGCTAAGGTGGTAGAGCTCACCTCAGAAAAGCCCTGACCGATACAAGTCAATTCCAAATTTCAATCCCGCCAAGGCGGGACCAAATGTCAAATGAAGCTCAAATGACTAAATGTCAAAATTTTTTCACCTTCCACAAGAAAAATGAGGGTCATGCATTTTCCACTTTGGGCTTTGGACTTCCTTTGAACGTTGCGCTTTGACATTTGGCATTCTTCCGTGAAATTTGATTATCTCTTTTTGTTCTCATCGAGGAAACGGAGGTATCCTTCGACCAACCTCTGAGGGTCCAGGTCAAGGGATTTTGCATAAGCTCTTAAGAACCCCTTCAGATAAACCATTGGAGGAAGTTTATCGAAAGCTTCCTCTTCGATCCACTCCAAGATCCTCATATTGATCTTCGTTTCCATGGAGATGGTTTTCAGGTCAATGCCCATCTTCTCCCGAATCTGTCTCAGCGTCTTCCCACGATAGATTTCCTCTCCGACATTGAACGCAATTCCTGTAAAGGAGAGGGGAGGTTCTTTCTCTCGTGAAATTCCCTGGACCTCAGGAGGTTTTTCCCATTTCTGCCCACTCGGCGCTTGAAGGGACGACTGGTCATATTTCTTCCTCAACGCCTCATCCGTTAACACCCGGTAAGCCTCTTCAATAGCGGCCTGAATTTCATGGATCTCCCCTTCGGAGAAAAGAGAATAAACAGCCAATGAATCGGAATGGAAGGTCTCTTTGGCACGCTCATAAGCCCTTTGGATCTCCTTGAGGGTGGCGGTGGGGCTCACTTCCAGGATTTCATAATAGGTTTGCTCTTCAATCCCCTTCATGTTCAACCTGATTCAAATCCAAGAGACTTCTGATGACTATTGGCTAATTTGGCGGCGATCTCCGTAACACATTGTGCAGCCCTGGAACGAGAGTTCTCTATGACCAGAGGCCTCCTTCTCCGAATAGAGTGGCTCACATCCTGATCGTAGACGATATAGCCCAAATAGTGGAGATGGATGCCGAAGTATTTTTGGCAGGCACTTCGAATCGAAAACCCGATCTCGATATCTTTCTTTGAACGGGCCTGATTGAGAATAAGATTGGGGTGAAAGGTCTTCGCCTCCTCTTCGATCCTCTGGGCATCCTCCTCGCTGATACGCCTCACTGCCTTCATGAGGTCATGAGGATTTTGAATTCCCATCTCATTCTTTCGATCCATCGCTTTATCGATGAGGGTTTTGACCGGATAGGAGGAAACGGACTGCTTAAGCCTTCGATAAAAAGCGCTCTTAAGAAACCGGTATGTATTTTCTATCGCCGTGGGCTCAGGGGTCACCACCAGGATCCCCCCATCGGACATGAGGAAGAAGTCCAGAACACTCAGGGAGTTACCCCCTCCTAAATCGACCAGGACATAATCGCCTTCCAGACTTTGAATGGATCTCAACAATTTTCGTTTCTGAACGTTCTTTGCATCGGTTGCATTGAGAAGATCCTGTGCCCCCGATAGGAGTTGAAGGTTCGGAATGTCAGTAGGGATGAGCACTTCTTCAAGACGGGAGACTCTTTTTTTAATGAAATCGGAAAGAGAGAGGGCAGGAGGGAAAATCCCCAAGAAGGTGTGGAGGTTCGCTCCTCCTAAATCGGCATCGATGAGGATAACCCGGGCACCCAATTTGGAGAGGCAGACACCGATGTTGGCGGTGATGAAACTCTTTCCACTCCCTCCCTTACCACCTCCGATAGTCCAAATCATCTTTCGATTATCATTCTGAGTCTGACCCATCCCTTTTAATTCTCACTGAAAATTGAAAAATGCAAATTGCAAAATTGATGGTCTCGCAAAAAGTCCTGATCTGTCACCCTGAACCAGGTCCTGAATTTAATTCAGGATCTACGATTTCAGGGTCTCGTAAGTCATTGATTTCATGAGATGCTGAACCAAGTTCAGCATGACATTTTCTATGTTTTTCGACTTTTTACGAATCCATCAAAATTAAAAACTTTTGAATTTTGCATTTTACATTTTGCATTATGATAAAGGATCTCTAAGCAAAACCATTTGTCCCCTTATCTTAACTCCAGACGCCTTCGATCTTAGTATGGCAATGACCGCATTCACCCTTTAACACCTCATTTTTGATTACCCGGAATCCCACCCTCCCGATCACCTTCCGCCCACAGTGAGGGCAGAAGGTATCTTCTCCCTCCTCCCCAGGAATGTTGCCACAATAGACATATTGGAGTCCCTTCTTCAGGCCAATTTCCCTGGCTCGATGAAGCAGAGAAGCAGGGGTTCGTGGAAGATTCAGCATCTTATAGGTGGGATAGAAAGCAGAAATATGCCAGGGAACCTCGGGCCCCAAGGAAAGAATGAACTGGGCGATCTCCTCAAACTCCTGATCCGAATCATTCAAGGTAGGGATGACAAGGGTCGTAATCTCCACCCAGATCCCCATCTTTCTCATCTGTCTCAGGTTCTCCAAAACAGGCTCCAATCTTGCCCCACAGACCTCTTTATAAAATTTCTCCCGAATACTCTTCAAATCGACATTCGCCGCATCCAAATAGGGTTGGATCGTCTTGAGGGCCTCCTCAGTCATGTAGCCATTGGTGACGAAGATATTCTTAATCCCTTCCTTGTTGGCCAAGACAGCGGTCTCGTAGGCATATTCATAATAAATGGTGGGTTCGGTATAGGTGTAGGAGATCGATCGGCACCGGTATTCCTTGGCCAATGAAACGATCTTTGAAGGAAGAACGTTCGAACCTTCAATCCGCCCCTCATCCATTGGCATCTGTGAGATCTCATGATTTTGGCATTGAAGACATCGAAAATTACAACCCACGGTGGCAATGGAGAAAGAGCTCGATCCAGGAAAAAGGTGAAAAAGAGGCTTCTTCTCAATGGGGTCCACATTCAGTGAGATCGCACGGCCGAAAACGAGGGTGTAAAGCTTTCCCTCCCGGTTCTCCCTTACTCCGCAGATGCCCCGTTTTGAAGAAGAGATGGTGCATCGATGGTTGCAAAGATAGCATTTTACCTTTCCCTCTTCTAAAGGGCTGTAAAACATGGCCTCTTTCATTTCAATTTTCCTATCTCCAGGCATGGTCCGGCCTAATCGAATGAGGGGAATCCCGCGAAACGCGGGACAGATGGATATTTTTCATCAGCCTACTAAAGATTGAAATGCGGGAGTTGCCTAAGGACATATTCTCGTATCACCTGTGGGGTTGGGAGGTCCCAGAGAATCTTTCTTTTGTGAATCAGAGGGAGGAGAAGTTCTTTGAACCGACCGCCACACGAGCATCGATTCGACCCTTGAATGGGGTGGCCTCGGTTTTTTTTGAAAGGAATCACTCTGTCTTGGAAACATCTGGAGCACCGAAGCACACTTTTTGATCCTGACATCTTTCCCCTCTTCGCCAGCGGTTTTCCTTCAATCTCGACGATGTCCATGGCAAAATCGATGACCCGTGCATTGGTAATCGAAGTACCCACCCCATAGGCATCCACCACAGGATTGAGGCTCAAAATACGTTTCTCATCCAATCCGCCGCTGACAAAGATCTGAACATGTCCAAACCCCCTCAGATTCAGTTCCCAGCGAATCTCCTCGATGATCTTCTGAAAGTCCCCCCGTCTCGAACTGGGGGTGTCGAGCCTAACTCCAAAAAGTCTCTTCCCAAGGGCCTCCGCAACCCTGATGGCCTCTATCTTCTCATCATTAAAGGTATCGATAAGAGAGACCCGTTTCACTTTTGGGTGGATCACCTCATCGAAGGCCTTCGTGGCCTCAACCGTATCGCCGATGAGCAAGATGAGTGCATGGGGCATCGTGCCCGAAGGCTCTTCACCGATCAACTCAGCGTTCTTCACTACGGATACACCATCGCAACCCCCAATGAAGGCGTTCCGCTCAACCATGGGTGCGATCACGGGATGGATTCGTCTTGCACCGAAACTGATCACCCTCCGATCCCCAGCCGCCTTCTTACAACGAGCGGCTTTCGTTGCTACACCTGAGGCCTGGCAGAGGAGACCCAGGAGAGAGGTTTCATAGACCCCGAATTCACTGTACATCCCCTCAATCTCCATGATGGGTTCGAAAGCCCGAAAAATCGTCCCCTCCTTCATTGCCCTGACACCAACGTTCAGGTCTTTAAGCAGATCCGTTGTTTCCTCAATGCCAGCCAGCACCCCCCACCCATAATCCTCTGGAAACCGTTTGGCAATAAATTCGGCTTTCACCCTTTTGTCAATCTTTTTGGCCTTGAGGACTTCCATCGTCCTCACAAAATAAACATCCGCCAGTTTCCCGGCCTTAATTTCCTTTAGATCAGCGGTATAAAACATTCGTTTTTCCCGGAAATGTGATCAGGATTTTCTTTTATATAACAGAAATTTATCACGATTGTCTATAAAAATATTTGTTGACACCTATGACCGCGTATTGCTATTTTGGTCTCAGTAGAAACCCGAGTATCTTTAAATCAAATAAGATCTTGGAAGATGGAGACATAAACCTGTGTGGTAGATCAAAGAAATAGCGAGCAAAAAAGGCAAAATAAACAGATCTCTCGTAGGGATTTTTTAAAATATTCTGGCGCTGTCACCATTGGAACTGGAGTCAGTTGCATTTTGCCGAGGCTTATATGGTTAGATGATGCCATAGCAGCGATTCCGGCCTCCGAAGGATACCTTCTTGTCGATACAAAGAAATGTCAAGGCTGTCTTTCCTGCATGCTTGCCTGTTCTTTGGTTCATGAAGGGACCGAAAACCTTTCTTTGTCAAGAATCCAGATTCTTCAAAATTCCTTTGCCAAATTTCCAGATGACCTCACCATGGCTCAATGCAGGCAGTGTGTAGAACCTCCATGTGTGGATGCCTGCCCTGAGAAGGCACTCTTTGTGGACAAAAAGAATGGGAACGTCAGGATAGTTGATGTGAAAAAGTGCATCGGCTGTAAGGCATGCGTCCAGGCCTGCCCGTATGAGCCAAGCCGTGCATTGTGGGATTCTGACAAAAAACATGCCCTCAAGTGTGATCTTTGTTCTGATGCTCCCTTCTGGGGCGAAAAGGGTGGGGTGAAGGGGAAACAAGCCTGTGTGGAGGTATGTCCCCTGAAAGCAATTCAGTTCACGAAGAAGATCCCGGAACAGAAAGGGGATACAGGATACAAAGTGAATCTAAGGGGAGAGAGTTGGAAAAAGTTGGGATATCCCATAGACTAATTTGAGATTGCGGATTGTGGATTGCCGATTTAAGAACGAAACATTTGAGATGAAGTAACACAGCAAATGGGCATTCTTCAGTGGTCTGTTAAAGTTTCATCTTTGGATGAGGTAGGGTAATAAAATGAATGGATATGCCGGTAAGATCCTGAGAATCGATCTAACAGATAGAAAAACTTCAACCATCGACACAAAAGGCTATGAGCAATGGGTGGGTGGTCATGGTATGGGATCAGCAATCTTCTGGGACCTCGTCAAGGATAAGACCATTAGTGGTTTTCACCCAGACAATGTCGTTACCATTATGACTTCACCCCTCTCGGGGACCCTGGTCCCGGGAGCCTCTGCGAGAACAGAAGTCCAGGGAATTGGTATTCAGTCTTATCCGATTGAATGGTTTACAAGGAGCAACTTCGGGGGAAGATTTGCTCCCATGCTGAAGTATGCGGGCTGGGATGCGATCGTGATCGAAGGAAAGGCGGATACACCCGTCTGGGTTGACATTAGAAATGAAGAAGTAAAGATCAAGGACGCTCGCCACTTATGGGGCTTGGATACCTGGAAGACCCAAGAAGAGATATGGAAAGAAGTGAGTGGCCGTGGATTCGATGGGTGGGTAGAATTAGATTCAGAAAGAAGAACGACACAACGACCTGCGGTATTGACCATTGGCCCTGCCGGAGAAAACTTGAGCAGAACAGCCTGTCTCATCCATGATGCTGGAAATGGAGCAGGCCAAGGGGGATTTGGCGGGGTCTGGGGTTCCAAGAACTTAAAGGCCGTTAGTGTTATTGGTACGGGTGGTGTCCAGATCGCAGATCCGAAAGGGCTTATGGAGGCGCGCCTATGGGCTCAGAAAAAATACAGCGTTGATATTGAAAATCCTGATCCATCCTGGTTCTCCTCTTTTGGATGGAAAACCCCTCAAAGCCGTTTTTGGGAACCCCATCAAAAATCCAGACTTCAGGCCTGCATCGGCTGCCATCTGGGCTGCAAGGAAAGATCGGATATAGGTTATGGGAATGAGTCTACATGCCAAGAGACCACCTTTTACTCTGGTTATGATAAGGCTAAGCATGGGGGCAAACAGACTTCAGCTGCCTATATCGCCACTGATCTGCTTCAAAAATATGGCATCAATTCATACGAAGCAGCCACTGGCCTTTTTTACATCAGAGCTCTACAAAGAATGGGAATTCTTGGCTACGGCAAAAAGATCAACTGTGCACTTGACTTCCGGCAATTGGGAGAAATCGAGTTTGCTGACCGTTATCTGAATATGATTGCATTCAGAAGAGGCGTTGGTGATGATTTTGCTGAAGGCTTCTTCAGAGCTGCTAAAAGATGGGGCAGATTAGAAGAGGACCTAAAGACTGGCCTCCTGCGCTATCCCTACTGGGGTTTCCCCGAGCACGGTTATGATCCGAGGGCCGAGGTAGAATGGGGTTATGAGTCAATATTGAGCGAACGGGATATAAATGAGCATGACTTTAATTTCGTATTCAAGTGGCCCAGTGGAGCCATCTTGGCAGGCAAAAAACCATACCCTCCAGCCGAACAGTTGGCAAAAATTGTTGCGGAAAAATTGATCCCCTATGAAAACAATCCGCTCATGCTGGACTTCAGCACCGATAACATCTACTCAGGGCATATGGCCAAACTTGTTGCCTGGCACCTGCATTATGCAAGATTCTGGAAAGAATCGGTACTGTATTGTGACAAACGTTGGGCTGAATTCATCAATAGCAAGGTTCCTGGATATAAAGGATTAACTGGTGAAGGAGAACCAAGGTTCTTCAACGCGGTGACCGGAAACAAATTCAGTTTCCTTGACGGGATGGAATTAGGAAGAAAGATCTGGAATCTCGACAATGCCATATGGGCCCTCCAGGGTCGACACAGAGACATGGTCCATTTCTCCGATTATATTTATCATGTGCCGTATGCAGGGGTTGGACGTTATGCAAGGTATTATTTACCCGGGAGAGAAAATGGGAAATGGGACTATATTCGCGTGGACGGAAGGTGTTTGGATAAAGCTAGGTTTGAAGAATTCAAAACCAGATTCTATAACCTCGAAGGTTGGGATTCTCGTTCAGGGTGGCCGGGGAGAAGAACTTTAGAGTCACTGGGCCTCAAGCATGTTGCAGATGAACTCGAGAAAAAAGGGAAATTAGGGGTTTGATGAGCATGGGGAAAACCAATGCAAGAAAGCTTATGTGGAGATGGCTTGGTTTTGAACTTTAGATACTAACTCGATAGGGGCAAAACTATGAAGAAATTTGCCAAAATAATTTTGATTCTAATTCTTATTTTCCTCTTTTATGGTTGTGCAACCGAATCGGAAGAAGTTGTCAAGCCCCCAAGCGGGCCTCCTGTGCGTGGTTTTTATCTTGAACATGATTTAATAATGGCCTTTTTCGAAGTTACCAATATCAACGAATACAAAAAGTTGATTCCGAGCATCTTTCGTATGCCCGAAAGACCTCTATGCATGGTGGCAGTTACAGATTTCTATAAGATGGAGAATTTGACACCCTATATTAAAGCAAAAATCGATATACTCGTCAAATACAAGAAATCCAAAGAGGACGAAGAGATTTTGGCATGGTATTGTCTCGAAATGCCGGTTACATCTGAAACGGCTTTATGGGCGGGCAGATATCGATGGGGGGAGCCTAAAGTATTGAGAAAAGTGACGTTTGAACGGAGTGAAAATAGATATGTAGGGACGTCTTACGCCCGAGACGGGAAAACAATCGCACTGAAACTTGCATTAGAAATAAAGAAGACGGGGCTGATGCCTGATGAAAAGAGTTTCATAGACTTCATTTCACCTATCCCGACTTTATCGATAAAAGATGGCAAGGTATTTAAGTGGACTCCGGTGGGTGGAGGTAAAGCCAAGATCTATGAATTGGAGAAAGTTGCTCCAAACACTTGGAAGATTCAATTTGGGCACGGTTCTCTTGAATATCCAAACGACCCCAAGAATTACCTCCATCGTTTGGGAGTTGGAAAGTTTATTACAGGCTTTTGGGCGAATATGAGATACAAATTTGAAGTTAAGCCAATGGAATAGAAACCACCATGATGAAATTTGCCAAAATCATTTTGATTTTTATTCTCCTATATCCTTTTTATGGATACGCATTGGAGATAGCAGGTTGAACATATTTATCTGGAAAAAGAATCAATCATGGCCTTTTTTGAGGTCACCAATATCGATGAGTATAAAAAGCTGATTCCAAGTATCTTCAGCATGCCGGAAAGACCCGTATGCAGAGTGGAAGTAGTAAAGTGTATTTATCGTTGTCACTCATAACCTCTCTTAAGGATTCAAGGGTCGACGGGTTTTTCTGTTGGCCTCTTCAACGCCTAATAAGAATGGAAATCCTGATGCCCGAATACTTACAACTGCCCAGATTCACCCCAAGTTTCCAATAGCTTCTGATAATCGGGATTTTCATATCTCTCCAGAATAAACGCAGGAGCATAATGTGGCAGCGTGCTGCCAGTGAGGTGAGCAGCCAAAAGTTCACCTGCTCCACAGGCGGCCATCACCCCAAAACCCGATAAGGCACCTATCACGTAAGCACCCTCGACCAATAGTTTTCCAATAAGGGGCCGGTTCTCACGGGTTTTCGTATAATAGCCTCCATCCACTACTGGTTTAGGAAGCCGATCAACGTATGCTTTCAGACCCGGAATCATAGTCGCCAATCCTCTAAGAACAATTTCAGAATAACGGGGGTCAATGGAAAACGGGAAGACAGGCTCAACTGGACCCACGTGGTAAGCCCACAGACCGAGCAGGATGTTGCTCTGAGAACCTCCTTCCGGTCGCGTATGAACACCAGATGGAAGTTCCTCCAGGAGCCTTCTCATTTCTTCAGAGTCAGCCAACACGATGCGCTCTTCTTCTAACCAGGGCAAGGATACAGGATCGGTCCAGATCAGCATAGGTGCATGGCGAGGCACTACGCTCAGAAAATCGCCGAAAGCCGTCTTCAAATGCAATTCGGAGAAGACCGGAAGCTCGGCCCCAACCATCCGCCCAACTTCCTTCAGCAACGGTCCAGCTGCATTAACGAAGTTTCGTGTTGCGATATTATTCAGCAAGCCATTACTCCTGATGCGGACGGCTCGTACTTTGTCACCAACGACCTCTACACTTTCGACCCTTGCCTGCGATAATTGAACACCGCGTTCTTTTGCTCGCTCCAACATATACATCCCTAACTGTTGGACACTAAACCAGCCGCAACGCCTTGCGTGGACCACTGCCACGGTCTTTTTGGAGAGATAAGGAAGATAATTCTGGATGACTGTTTGATCAAGGATCAAGTCTATACCGGTAGGCTGATCTTCAAAACCTGACTCACTCGAAGGAGTGTAAACAGCATCGCCAGGCTGCCCCCTATGATAGCGTAGTGGACCAGCTCCTAACTCAGCCGATTCTTCTGCGACACGTCTGAAATGCGAAATTCGATTGGGGTCGGCGGTGGCATAGACGTAGCCACGCCTATTCAGATGGAAAAGGTTGCCGCTTTCGCGAGCTAAATTTTCCAAGATATCAATACTTCTATTCATCAGGCTGACCATGGCGTCTCCGGGCCCAGGCCAAAAGTTCCGGTAACATTCGGTCGATTTATCACTCGTCAATGAAAGCGGTGTGCCCTCATCGACGAGAAGGATATTCTCAATCCCATGTCGAACAGATAGATGATAGGCCGCAGAAATGCCAGCAATTCCCGCACCGCAGATGACAACATCTGCGGTACTCCCCCGTGGATGTTTTATCATGTTGTCTCCTTTCCCGACCTATGGCCATTAGAAAGTTTATTAAATCCGTTTTAGAAAGTCCAGAGGTAAGGGGATGGGGAGGTAGGGAGGCAAGACTTATTACATTGAGGATTGAAAAATTTGGGATGCGGAGTTTCAAAAAGCTGAAGGGCCTAAAATATTCGGTTGACAAACTATTCCATTTTTCTTATCATTCTTGTTAAGAATTATGGAACAATTAATTGCCGAACAGAAAGTCCGTGAGTTGGGGATTGATAAAACCCAAATAATCCGTGAATACTGGGAACTTATCATTCTAAAAGGGCTTTACGAGTCACCCCATGGTCGCCATTTGATTTTTAAAGGAGGAACTGCCCTCCGGTTAGCCTATGGGGCTCCAAGGTTCTCAGAGGATCTCGATTTCTCAATGACCAGAGATACGCTGAAGGGAAAATTCTCCTCTTTCATAAAGAAAATCATTTCCCCTTTCCCTGAGGTGACTCAAACCGACCTTGAAGAAAAATATTTTACTTACCTCGCCGAGATGAAAGTGACTCAGAATTATTTGCGCTTCCCTTTCCGAATAAAAATTGAAATCTCAAAGAGGGAGACGAAAGATTACCAACGGGAACTCAAACTCCTGAGTTCTCCAACCAGCGTTATACAAGTCATGGGGCAGGTAGCCACCCTGAAGCAAATTTATAAGGACAAGTTAGCTTGCCTGAAAAGCAGGGCAAAGCCCAAAGATCTTTTTGACCTCTGGTACCTATCGGAAAAACTTAAGATTCCCTACACCCCAACGAAAATCTCTCTGGAGAAAAAAGAGGTGGTCCGAGATCTGCGCAAATATCTGCCTAAGGATTTTTGGCCCGCCATTGAGGGTCTTACCCCATGAAAAGTATCGAACTGCTCAAAATACTTCAGAAGATAAATAAACCTTTCTATACCATCGCCGACTTGGAGAAGATCACAGGTTTTTCGCGAGCCAGTCTTTATGTAGCATTGAAGAGATGGGTGAATGGAGGGATTGTCGAGAGAGTGGCGCAGGGTATTTATCTCCCCATGGGAAGTTCAATCCCCATTGAAAACGTGGCCACCCAGCTCTACATCCCAAATTATCTCTCATTTGAATCTGCCCTATCCAAGTATGATATTCTGAACTTAATTCCATACACCATCACCTTTGCGACAACCCGAAAAACAAGGAATTATACCGTTCGAAATCAGGAAATCGAATTCAGACAGATTGCTCAGGAACTTTTTTTCGGATTTGAGATGAGGGATGGGATCTATATCGCCTCCCCTGAAAAAGCTTTTTTGGACGAGTTGTATTTTGTGGTCAGAGGCAAAGTGACCCTGGATTTTGACGAAATAGATCTTAGGAAGCTGTCCATCAAAACCTTAAGAACATACTCAAAAAGGTTCCCTGCCTATGTTAGAAAATACTTCGAGAGGATAGGGAGGCGCGGAGACACCGGCAAAAGCAAGGGGGGAGCGAACTGCGGAAAATGAGTTGATTTTCAGGCAGACGTTATGTCAAGATTTGGTTTGAATGGCACACGCTGAGATCCGAGGTTATCTCTATGTTCTGATTGCATCGACGCTCTGGGGCGTCTCAAGCGTAGTTGCCAAATCCCTTTTTAACATCGGACTTCCTCCGATTGAACTCGTTCTCCTCAGATTAACACTCGCAACACTCGCACTTTTTCTCTTCCTCCTCCTCTTTGATCGGGAAAAAATCATTGTCTCCTTAAGAGACTTACCCTACTTCTTTATCCTCGGCTTTGCCGGTGTTGTAGGTGTACAGTTTACTTACTACTATACCATTAGCAAGATCCAGGTTGGACCGGCGATTCTTCTCCAATACATCCAACCTGTCTGGGTATCACTCTACGCTTTTCTCTTCCAGAGAGAACCTATCACAAAGGGAAAGATCGCTTCCCTTTTTCTGGCAGTATTAGGATGTTATTTTGTTGTGGGTGGATATCAATTCGATCTCTTAAGACTGAACAAGATCGGGATCATGAGCGGTGTCGCTTCTTCCCTCTTCTTCACCTTCTATGCTCTTTACGGAGAAAAAGGGCTGAAGAAGTATGATGGATGGACACTGATTCTATATGGCTTTGGATTTGCCACCGTTTTTTATTGGATCATCATTTCACCGATGAAGTTTATCACAGGTGGCTATACCCTTAAAATGTGGATTGCGTTTATCTATATCGGCATCTTTGCAACGCTTCTCCCCTTCGGCTTCTATTTCAAGGGAATTGAGCGGGTCCGAGCAACCCGGGCAAGCATCACGGCGACCTGGGAACCGGTAGTGGCAGGTTTTACAGCTTATATCGTTTTGGGAGAGGTCTTATATCCTTTGCAGATACTGGGTGGTATCGGAGTGATTGCTGCGGTTATCCTACTCCAAATCGGCAGGGAGAAAGTTGCGCCCTTCACCCCCTTAGAAATTCGTGAAAAAGAGTGAACCCCGTTAGAAAGGTGGGGTTTTCACCCCGCCTTTACAAGGAGCTGATGCTTTCTATTTCTAACATGCCCGGCATAAATGCCGGGGCTTTCCAACGGGGTGAAGGTCAGTTCTCAATGCGATTCATAAAAGTTTTCGTCTCTTCCTTAATTAATTCAAATATTCTGGCCTTCGTTTCATTGAAAGCGGTGCTTAAAACCATCTCATAGTAGCGCGGCCGTCCCAAAGGAACAGGGATCAGAGTCTTTATCCTTCCAGGCCTTGCGGTCATGACGTAGATTCGATCTCCTAAGAAAACAGCTTCATCAATATCATGGGTAATGAAGAGGATGGTCGTCCGGAGGCGCTCCCAGACTCCCAGAAGGAGCATCTGCATGGAGAGGCGTGTCTGTGCATCAAGGGCAGCAAAGGGTTCATCCATGAGCATCACTTCTGGTTCGTTCACAAGCACCCGAGCGATGGCCACCCTCTGTTTCATGCCACCAGAGAGTTGCCTTGGATAGTGGCGTTCAAAACTGTTAAGGCCCATTAACTCCACATACTTTTTAACCGATCCCCCATAACGAACCTCATCCCCAACGCCCCCTCTCAATTTCTTTCCAAAGGCAATGTTCTGTTCAACATTTAGCCATGGAAAAAGGGCATGTTCCTGGAAGATCACACCCCGATCAGGACCTGGCTTGAGAATGGACCTGCCATCTAATGAGACCTCTCCAGAAGTTGGAAATTCGAATCCAGCAATGAGGTTAAGGACCGTCGACTTTCCACATCCACTTGGTCCGAGAAGACATACGATCTCATTAGGCCGCACCTCCATAGAGAGCTGCTCTAAGGCAACCGTTCCTTCTCCAAAAACCTTTGTGACTTCTTCCAAGCTGATCTTGTTTTCCAATTTACCCCGTAGAAAGCACCGACATTTATGGCGAGGCCGGAGAAAAAATATTCATTCCTTATTGAGGGCGAGTTTCAAACCCCGCCCTTTCTGACGGGGTTTACCCCTTTAGCAATTTCGAAGAGATATAAAGAAGGATTCGGTCTGTCAATGTACCCATGCCACCGATCACAATCATACCCACAATCACCTTGTCTGTTTGAAGGTAGACTTGGGCATCCCATATGATAAATCCTAATCCTGCAGTCACACCCAGAAGTTCGGAGATGACCACACAGACCCAGGCCAATCCCAATCCAATCCGAATCCCTGTCATAATATTGGGAAGGGCTGCCGGAAGAATGACATAGAGAAGAAGTCTCCAGGGTGTGGCGCCAAGCATTTGAGCGGCACGGATCAAAATGAGCTGTGTAAACTTCACTCCATGGACCGTATTGATAAAAATAGGGAAAAAGGTACCAATGACGATCAGAAAGATTCCGGGTTTATCGCCAATGCCAAACCATACAATGGCAAGAGGAAGCCACGCTGCAATGGGAATGGGTCGAAGGGCCTGGATGAGCGGGTCTAATAGCCCCTCAATGAGGCGAAAATGACCGACTAAGATTCCAAGGATGACCCCGAAGAAAGCGCCAAAAAAGAACCCTGTGATGATACGGGCAAAACTTGCCCATAGGTGAATAAAAAACTCCCCATCCACAAAGAAACGGTAAAAGGTCTTGGCGACACTCCAGGGTGCAGGCATGACCAACTCTTGAAAGAGTCCCACCTTGACGACGATTTGCCAGATAAGGATCACTCCTCCAAAGGAGAGGAGGGGAAAAAGAATAACCGTGGTGCGTTTCACTTGATGGCCTTTTCAAGAAATGTGAGATGGAAGGCTTTGGAATAATCTGCCACATCCTGGATGTAGCCCAAGTCCTTGGCCATGTTAGCCAAAGCCGGCCATTCTGCCGGAAAGATTCGGTAAGTGATCTCCGCATTCTTCATGGCGACCCGTACATCCTCTTCCGGGATCTTCAGCTTTTCTACGGCATGTTTGATATATTCTTCCCGCTTTGTATTCGCAAAATTAACAGCTTTGACAAAGGCATTGATAAGCTTCTGGACTGTCTCAGGATTCTCTTTGATCAATTTTTGCGAGATGACAAAGGCACCGCTCACCTCCCGAGCCGGGCTATCGTAGACATTGATACCTGGGAGACGTTTTCCGATCCCTTTACTCACTGCAAGCCCTGCCCAGGGTTCTCCTGCGGCAATGGCATCCACATCCTTCTGTGCTAATGCAATCGCCAGTTGAGCATGAGGAAGGTTGATCCATGTTGCAGAAATCCCGGCTTTTTTTAACTGATATTTTGCCAGGATTTCAGATGTGGCCCCCTTCGTTGCTCCGATCTTTTTCCCCTGGAGATCTGGTAACGACTGAATGGCTTTGCTGACGACAAAGTCGGAGCCCCCTCTGACTGTTCCCGAAATGATGACGACAGGAACGCCCTTGGTGAATAAGACATTCGTCCCCAGAGCACCTACATTCCCTCCATCAAGGCTTCCAGCGGCGATCGCTTGGTTTTCATCAGAACTGGACTTAAAATCAATCACCTCAATATCGAGCCCCTCCTCTTTGCCAAAAGTCGAGAGGAAATCAAAATGAAGGGTGTAAGCCATGGGGACAGTGCCGATCTTTACTTTGGGGCCGGCCAAACCTTCCTGGTCCAAACAGAAAAACATCCCCAAACCAATTGCCAGAAGAATGACTATTTTCTTTTTTGCCATATACCCCTCCTTTAATGAAATATTGGGTTCATATTATTGTGTATTATCTTAAATTGTCAAGCACAATGACGACTTTAAGCATCTCGGGAGAACGGAAATCTTGATTTCAGCAATATAGTTGACACTAAATTGGAACTAAGTTAGTCTTTTATTAATTTCAATTTGTGGAAAAGGTAGTTTCCTTTGACTGAAATCGATAAGCGAAGGATTAAAGACCGCAGAAAACAACCAACCCCTGCACGGGACCTTTTTACCTTTTTAGGTCGGAGATATTGGTTCCGAAGAAGATATGATCAGGAGCAGGGGGGATATGTAGATCGCTACAGCAAGCCATTATTTTTCTTGTTAATTTTAATCTTGGGATTGAACATCCTCGATTCATTTTTGACAATGATGATATTGGATTTAGGGGGAAAGGAATTTAACCCCCTTGTCCGTTCTGTCATGGACCTCCACGGAGACAGATTTTGGATCTGGAAATTCATGATGGTTTCTACCTCTTTAGTCCTGCTATGTCTTCATCGCGGATTCAGACTTTTTCGCGAAATCATCATTGCCATTAGCTCAATCTACTTAATCATTGTCCTTTACCAAGTCTACCTGATCAGCCACCTCATCACCCCGGCCCGGTAATTGGCCGTCAACAGGATGATTTATAACCGTTGGTTGATGAACAAATATGAATAAGGAGAAAAAAGTGCTTGAGCTCTTCAAAAAATTGGTGGAGATTCCTGGGGGGAGTGGATTTGAAGAAAAGATGATTGAGGCTCTCTCTGCAGAATTGAGAAAAAGATTTCCTGATGTCTCTGTGGATCCAATGGGGAATGTGATCGGAAGGATTGGGGCAGGCAAGAAATCCGTGATGATCTGTGTCCATTCCGATGAGGTGGGCATGCTCATCAAGTATATTGATTCTAAGGGATATATCTATTTTGACCTCAATGGAATGATCGATGAAAGGGTTCTTCTTAGCACGAAGGTGGATGTCTGCACCGAAAAGGGGGTTTGTACCGGCGTGGTGGGTGTGAAAAGTCGCCACCTTATGACTGCTGAAGACCTGAAGAGATCGGTCACCCTCTCAGACCTATGGATTGATGTGGGCGCTGGAAGCGAAGAGGAGGCCAGGCTGTGGGGAATCGAGATCGGCGATCCGATTGTGTTTCATCCAAATTTGTTATCCATTGGCAAAGATACGATTATTAGCAAGGCAATCGATAACCGCGCCGGCTGTGCCATTCTCATCGATCTGGCCGAGAAGGTGAAGAGTGAGAAAATGGACTATACTCTCTTCTTCGTTGCTGCTGTTCAAGAAGAGGTGGGCTCACGGGGCGCAAAAGTTGCTGCCCAATCGCTCCAGCCCGACATGGCCATCGTAATTGACACAGTTCCTGCTTCCGATCCTATCACTCCACCCCAGCAGGCAACAGCAGAATGTGGGAAAGGACCGGTCATCCGCTCAATGGATGTCAACGCCCTTGGATGGGGAACAATCTACTCAAAAAAGATTAGAAAGAGGTTGATCGCTACGGCAGAACAAAACGCAATTCCACATCAAAAGGATATCTTCAGGACATGGACCGATGCGTCAACCATTCACACGGCAGACAAAGGTATTCCGTGCGGCGGGGTCTATATCCCTCGTCGCTACAGCCACTCACCGTTGGAATTAGTGAAATGGTCTGATGTGGAAAGAACCCGAGAACTAATCTACCATTTCTTAAAAGAACTCAATTCAGCGGCGATTGATGATTTGATCCGTAAGGTCTGAATCTGCCCTCCCACGTAGAAACCCACGCCTGTGTGCCGCAGGGCTGCCTGCACGGAGAGTTCCTGAGAAGCCAGGCACTCCGCAACGTGCAGGCACAGTCTTTGAGACCGTGGATAAATGTGTAGAGGGTACCGCTCAAAGTTTTTACGCGAGTAGTGGGGTATGCTTCGGAGGATTCCGCCCTACTAAGCATATGGGGGGAGCCATGGGGCTCCAATTTCGTCATTATCAAAGTCAAATGAGACATTGACTACTGAAGTCCTCATTTTTAGATTTTCCCTTACAATACAAGATTGCAAATGGCTCTCGTTAGATTCTTGTTGACATTTTTATCTAAAAAGAGTAGGTTTTTGGCAACAGAGGAGAAAAAACCTTCTAAATAACCTTATTCTTTTCCCTTCCTTTTATGGAGTTTTTGGGGATTCCATGAGCGCACAAGAAGTTAAACGCAAACTCGCTGCCATCCTCAGTGCAGATGTGAAAGGATATAGCCGCCTCATGGGGGAAGATGAAAAAGGGACAGTCCGCACCCTTAATGCATACAGGGAAGTGATGGCAAACCTAATCCAACAACATCATGGCCGGTTGGTGGATTCGACAGGGGATAATTTAATGGCAGAGTTTGCCAGTGTGGTGGATGCGGTTGAGTGTGCCGTCGAGATTCAGAAAGAACTTAAAACTCGTAATGCTGAATTCCCAGAGAACCGGAGAATGGAGTTCAGGATCGGTATTAACCTTGGGGATGTGATCGAAGAGGAAGGGCGGATCTACGGGGATGGAGTCAACATCGCAGCTCGCATAGAGAGCTTATCCGAGGCAGGAGGCGTCTGCATCTCTGGGTCAGCTTTTGACTTTGTTGGAAAGAAGTTGCCGCTAGGCTATGAGTATTTGGGTGAGCACACGGTCAAGAATATTGAGAAACCGGTACGTGTGTATCGAGTTCTGATGGAGCCTGAAGAAGCTGGCAAGGTAGTCGGAGAGAAAAAAGCTAAACCAATACAATGGCAGAGGGCTGGTATGGGTTTGGTGGCTGCTGTGATTGTGGTAGTTGCTGCTGTTGTAATATGGAAACTATATACTCCTTCTGCTCCACAACCAGAGGTCACCCAAAAGGGGAAAATCGTAGCGACCCAACCTGAGAAACCTCCAGCCACCACACCCCCTTCACCTGAAGTTGTTCCTAAAGAAAAATTAGTGCCTTCATTACCTGAAAAAGTCTCAAAGCCTACGGCTCCACCTGCTCCTAAAGTGGAGGTCGCCTCAAAAGAAAAGATGGCGTTCCCTCTTCCTGATAAGCCTTCTATCGCTGTGCTCCCATTCGTTAACATGAGCGAGGATCCCAAACAGGAGTTCTTGGTAGATGGAATGACCGATGAGATAATCACTGCGCTCTCCAAGGGCCCAAACCTGTTTGTAATTGCGAGTAACTCCACGTTCACTTATAAGGGCAAGGCCGTGAAGGTTAAACAGGTGAGCGAGGAGCTTGGGGTTCGGTATGTGCTGGAGGGCAGTATTCAGAGGTCCGGCGACCGCATCCGGATTAATGCCCAGTTGATCGATGCGCTCACAGGACATCACCTTTGGGCCGAGCGGTATGACCGTGACGTGAAGGATATCTTTGCCATACAGGATGAGATTACAATGAAGATCATCACCGCATTACAGGTGAAGCTAACATCAGGCGAGATGATTCATGTATTGGCAAAAGGTGCGAAAAATATCGACGCTTTCACCAAGTATCTGCAGGCTGTTGATCTTTGGACTCGGATCACTAAAGAGGCGAATGCACAAGCGAAGAAGCTCCTTGAGGAAGCTATTGCCTTGGACCCAGAATATCCGGGACCATATATTGGTTTGGCCAAGACTCACGGTATGGATGTGTTCTTAGGCACAACCGAGTCCCCTGATCAGTCGCTGGCTAAGGCCTTTGAATTCGCCCAGAAAGCGATTTCTTTGGATAACACCAATGGGGCTGCCTACAGCGTTTTGAGTTGGCTCTACGCGACAAAAAAACAATACGAGAAAGCTATTGCCGAATCTGAGCGGGCGATTTCTCTCAATCCCAATTCGGCCGAGAGCTATATGCGGTTGGGCTTGATTCTTGCCTATGCGGGTAGGGCAGAAGAAGGCATTCCATATATGCAGAATGCGCTCCGTCTGAACCCCTTCCCTTCACCCAATTACTTCTCAAACTTGGCTATGATTTATTGTGAATCAGGACATTATGAGAAAGCGATCGAGGCGGCTAAGAGAGCACTCCAATCCGAACCTAACAGTCCTATTCCTAACGTGACCCTGGCCATCTCATATATTCGATTAGGGCGGGAGGAGGAGGCGCGGGCCGCAGCGGCGGAGGTCCGCAGGATAAACCCTAAATGGTCTCTGAACGGTTATGCCAAGAACGCTCCGTTCACACAAGCACAAGTAGAGCGGAACATCGAGGATCTCCGCAAGGCGGGCCTGAAGTGAGTGAAAAAGCCTTGTAACAAACTCCCTCTTCATTTAATCATGCGCATTCAACCGCAAATCAACAATATGGATATATCTCCATTCACCGTTTTTTGAGCAGAAGAGAGCCTTTAGTGGTTCAAGATTTAACAAAAATATAGAAGCAGCTTAAAAAATAAGTTAGGGTTAAACAGGCAAGAGTTGCAGTAGCGTTTTTATGTTGGGGCGTAGAGGGGAAACTGGGCTTGGAGTAAGACATTGCGGTAACGCAGGTGCGTCTGAACCGATGCAGACTATTGTATTTCGAAGTCAAAAGACGGAGTGTATAGTGGATATAGGTGATAAGGGGAATGGGTTCACAAGACCTTTCGAGAAGGACGTTCATAAAGTATGGAATAGCAGCAGCTGAAGCGATAGCTCTAGGACTTGCTGGATGTCGATTTAATGCTTCCACAACTCCGTCTTACGCTACTTCCCACCGGGGAGTTAGACCTACAAGGGTTGATGTGCACGGTCATACCGTTCGTGGCCTTACCGCAGATAGAGTGATCTCTCTTATGGATAAGGCAGGCATAAGTCACATGGTTTTGATGGCCAGGGGACAGAACGATTCTCTAACCTTTGAGATATACCAACAATATCCGCAGAGAATTTTGCCGTTTGTCAGTAGTATGGGTCCTGCTTGGTATAGGCAAGATGAGCGAGTGCTTTCCTATGCCGAAAAACAACTTAGTACCGGCATTTTCATGGGTGTTGGTGAAGTTATGCTGCGGTATTACGGCAAACCTTTAAGAAATGAACCTGAAGTTAACGTACCCGCCGATTCTCCCTTCATAAAAAAGTTGAGTGATATTGTCGAAAACTACAATGCTGTGATGCTCGTGCACATGGAAGCCGAAGCCGGAGCGATAAGATCTCTAGTGAATTTGCTGAACTATAACAAAAAACTCAGATTGATATGGGCGCATTGTGGTACAGCACCAAGAGTGGGGCTGAAAACAATTGGACCTTCTGATATCGCTGCTTTAATGGATAGGCATCCCAATTTGTATACTGACATATCTAACACGCAACCAAAGTCCGTGGCCCCATCAGTTGAATTCAGGAGAACTCCAATAACAGATGACAGTGGAAAATTGTTCCCAAAATATAAGGAGCTCCTCGAAAAGCACAGTGATAGGGTGTTATTCGGCTTGGATACTAATTACAAAGACTGTTGGGCTGAAGAACCCTTCAAGCAATGGGTGAAGTGGGCCGATAAGGTAGTTGCCCAGCTTAAAGATTCTAAAGATGCTGAACGGATTATGCACGAGAATGCAGAAGAACTTTTCAATATCTGACCTCGTTTTATGGTGTCAGTTGGGGTCGGACCTTCAAAATTCGATTTCTGACTGGATAGATTCACTCAACAAGGGAAATGGGAAGTAAATAGCCTGTCGGTGCTCTACTGTGTGTATACAATCTATTTAAAGTGCATCAATACGGTCTGGGGTTTGCGTAAACGGGACCGGACTGGGTAATATAGTATTGTGGTAAGAAAAATATCATGCAAAGAGGAGCATTGCACTAAGGAGTGGAAAAACTTTCGATGACAGAAGATAACTTTCTATTTTTAATCCGGCAGAAGAAGCAGTTTTTAAAAAAGTGATTTTTCTACAGGTTCGTTACTGCTCGCTTTCAAATCGTAATCCTCGCGCTCAAGGATCACACTCGCTCAAGCATTTGTGCAACGTTCAACGGATACGGAGGGTTTTGTGTTCACCTCTTAGATGACGTCTGATCACCCTTCCCCTAATTCTGCTTTTGAGGCAGAAACTTACCGATAAGTTCCTTCAACCTCCCTTTCGCCGTTTAATTAACCCAATGGGCATATTCCCCCAAATTGAGATCCCCTCATTTTGGAGGAGCTTCTGCTGATTAAGGAGTGAAGTCTTTAAAAGGCATCTTCTGGGAAGGGACGTCTACATGGAAGGAAGGGGAGATGCTCCTATGACTTTTCAAAAGAAATCTTCACTCTTTAGGGTATCTGCTGTTAATCCGTGGCAGGTCTGCCTGCCCATTATTTAGGCAACAAAAGGGGTGGCGATGCAACCTTCCTTCCTGTAATCGTTGCCAGAGCATTTTCGCCTAATAGTGCAGATTTCGAATCTATAATCGATAATCTTAACAAGATGTGTTTGATGTTTTAATTGATTATCCGCCAGATTTTTAGGCGACTGAACTCATTGCACCGACTCCCTTTTGCAAAGGGTGTAAAATTTTAGACAAGACAATTTTCACGAGCCTATTATTCAATTGACAAATACAGCACTTTTTGATAGGTAAATGAATAATAAATCCCTCGGTTAGTCTGCGTAAAAAACAATTTAACAACCCAACCTCAACCTTTTGGAGTTGGAAATGAAATGGAAAATCCAAAGGGTGCCTCTATAAAGCCTCAAAGGGAATTCTGTAGGCTTTTGAGGCTTTGTTATCAAGAGTGGACCAGATACAACACCAAAGGGAAAATCCCACATTGCGGAGAGGCCGTAAAATGAATGGACAGGAAAAGTGAGCCGCATCCAGACACTTTTGATGGAGGACATTCAAAATGAAATGCCCAAAATGTCAAACTGAAAATCCAGAAACAAGAAAGTTTTGCCGTGAGTGTGGTGCAAAGCTCTTATTGATGTGTCCCCAGTGTGGCTTTGAAAACCTTCCTGCAGATAAATTCTGTGGCGAATGTGGTCAAAGACTGGGAGAAGCAGTAATAGAAAAGGTAGTCCAGCCAATTGAGGGTGAGCGAAAACAGGTTACGGTCCTTTTCTCTGACTTGTCTGGATTTACTGCTATGACAGAAAAACTTGATCCTGAAGAAGTTAAAGAGATCATGGGTCGGATCTTTGGGGAGATAGCTCAAGTAGTGACCAAATACGAAGGGGTCATAGAGAAGTTTATCGGTGATGCGGTCATGGCTATTTTCGGCGTACCGAAGGTCCATGAAGACGACGCTGTACGAGCCATCCGGACGGCAAAGGAAATACACGAAATAGTTGAGGCCATAAGTACGCAATTTGAGGATAGGGTGGGAACGCGTTTATCCATGCACACCGGTATCAATACCGGCCTCGTAGTGACAGGTCAGGTGGATCAGGACGCAGGCACTACTGGTGTGTTGGGAGACACCATCAATCTGGGCTCTCGGCTGGGCGGTCTGGCTATGTCGGGCGAAATTCTGGTGGGCCCGGTGACCTACCAGCTTACAGAAGGGCATTTTATTTTTGAAAGGTTAGAGCCCACCCAGGTCAAAGGGAAGGCAGAGGCAGTCCAAGTTTACAGGCTGCTCTCTCCAAAGGAGAAACCACTTACTTTGCATCGTACCCTTGGGTTAAGAGCGGACCTCATCGGCAGGAAGGCGGAATTGGCCCAACTCCAGGACTCAGTTCAAAGACTACGTCAAAGCAAAGGGACGATCTTCTCTATTTGTGGCGATGCGGGCACCGGAAAGACCCGACTTCTTGAAGAGTTCAAAGCCACTTTGGATCTCAATGAAATCCAATGGCTGGAGGGGCACGCTTACGCCTATTCCCAAAACATCCCGTATTTTCCACTGATCGATCTCCTGAATCGAACCTGGCAAATTGAAGAGGGTGATCCACCGGAAATGGTGAGGGAGAAAGTGGAATTTCGTATCGAGCGTTTGATCGGAAGGAAGGGAGATGTTGTCCCGTATATAGGGAGTCTTTATTCCCTAAGCTACCACGAGATAGAAGGAGTTAGCCCTGAATTCTGGAGATCTAGTCTTTTAAAAGCAGTCCAGGCAATTCTTTCCGCTTTGACCCAGAGTGGTCCAACGGTTATCTGTCTGGAGGACATCCATTGGGCTGATCCATCTTCCCTTGATCTTCTTCGTTCGATTCTATCGGAGTTCAGCCATCCCGTCCTGTTTATCTGTGCGTATAGGCTTCCTTTTAGCCTCTTCACCAGCCATCAGTTGGGCGCCATTGGCAAATCTTACCAGGAGATCAAGCTCCAGGATCTCTCAGTCTCGGACACGCAGGACATGATGGAATCTCTGCTGAAGTCCAAGACCATTCCTCAGGAGTTGAGGAAGTTCATCCAGGAAAAGGTGGAGGGCAATCCCTTTTATCTCGAAGAGGTGATCAACTCCCTTATTGAATTGGGCACCCTAATCCGCGACAACGGCAGCTGGCGGCTGAGTCGGCCAATCGGTGAGTCAGACATTTCCCCAACGGTACAGGGCGTCATCTCCGCAAGGCTTGACCGGTTGGAGAAGGAGATGAAGCGTATCCTTCAGGAAGCCTCTGTTATCGGGAGGGTCTTTCTCTATGAGATCCTCAACAAGATCACAGAGCTCAAAGAGCGGCTGGACCATCATCTCCACAGGTTGGAGCAGTTCGACCTGATCAGGATCAGGTCTTTTCAGCCTGAGCTGGAATATGTTTTCAAGCATGCCTTAACCCAGGAGGTGGTCTACAGCGGCCTTCTCAAGAAGGAGCGCCAGGCAGTGCATGAGCGAATCGGTCTGGTGATGGAGCAGTTATTTCATGAGAGGCTATCAGAGTTCTATGAGACGCTGGCCTTTCATTACAAGCGGGGGCAATCTCTCCATAAGGCCGTCGATTATCTTATGAAGTCGGGGGAGAAAAGTCTCAAAAGGTATGCCGTTGAAGAATCCCATCAGTACTATCAAGAGGCATTCGATCTTCTTAAGAATAAACCAGCTATGACGGATGAGGAAAATCGGCTCCTGATCGATCTCCTCATCAAGTGGGCCTATGTCTTCTACTACCGTGGCGATTTCAAGGGCCTCGTCGGTTTGCTCAGCGATCATGAAGGACTGGCTGAGTCTCTGGACAAGCCCGAACTCGGGATGTTCTACGCGTGGCTTGGCTTTAGCTTGCACTGCAGCGGGAAGGCGAAAAGTTCTTATGAATATTTATGCAAGGCTCTCAAGATTGGGGAGGAGATTGAAGACAGGAGGCTCATCGGCTACGCCTGCACCTGGCTTACCTGGACCTGTGAAGGACTGGGCCTTCTGGAAGAAGCCGTTGCCTTTGGACAGAGGGCCCAGGATATCTCCAGGTCTTTTGAGTCCGATCCGTACTTGTATTTCAAGTCCCTCGGCGGGCTTGCGAACACGTACTTTCAGGGCGGGGAGGCGAGAAAGACCCTTGAAGCCGGGAAAGCCCTTTTGGACTATGGTGAGAGACATTCAAATATTCGAAGCCTGGTGATGGGTCACATGACTATGGGATTGGGGTACGTTACGCGAGGTGATTTCCATTCGGCCATTGAATGCGCGGAGATTGGAACCCGGCTCGCTGTAGACCCTTTCTACTCCCAGTTCTCAAGGCTGCTGCTAGGTGCGAGCTATTTGTTCAGCAACCAGCTCGATAAGGCTGAAACCGCTCTCGAGGAAGTGATGACCTACAGCCAGAAGTTTGGCGCTGGATCCATCAGAATGCAAGCGTGTATTTTTATGGGGGCGTTGTTGATTGCCAAAGGCCAGATGAGCCAGGGGTTGAAGCTGTTGGAAGAGATGCAACGAGACTGTCTGGAAAACCAGTGGCGACCCCGGTATGCCCGGTCCGAGTATGTCCTGGCGAAGGTCTATTCTCAAATTGTGGAGGGATCGAGGCCGATCAGTCTATCAACAATGGCCAAAAATGTGGGCTTTCTCATTAAGAATGTCCCCTTTGCCAGCAAGAAGGCCGAAGAACATTTCAGTCGGTCAATAGAAGTTGCTAAAGAGATCGGCGCTAAAGGCATGATGGGAATGGCCTATCTCGATTTGGGTTTGCTGTACAGGATGAAGCGAAAGACCGAGCGAGCCAAGAAATGCCTCTCCGAGGCTATCCGGATTTTTGAACAAACCGAGGCGGAAATTTACCTTAAACAAGCCAAGGAGGCCCTAGCCTCTTTAGAAGGGGAAAAATAGTTTACCCGCAAGCCGTTGCAGGAACTATTCTAAGTTAATCAACCTGCCAAGTGGGGTGTTGAGACTGTAATTAGGTTTATCGATAAGTTTTCAGATGTGTCGGGCTTACCCAACCGGATTGAAAACTTTAAGAATAGATTAAATTTAGAAGAAGAATTCAATTCCTAACAAAAACATCCAGCCGACCGGGAATAACCCTGGCGAGTTTTTTATTTAATCGTGGTTGCCCCGGCAGCTGATGCATCTCGTTATCCACTCTTTTCTGGTGGGAATGTGCAAGAATAAGTAAAGCAGAATTTTGTTACAACCCTTCACTTCAGCCCTGCCTTGCGCAGGGAAGCAATAATCCTATCATTTACTGATTGATCCTTATTTGAAAGTACCTTTGCTAAGTAATCCACTGAGAACTTCGGATCTATTCTGAGGACTTCGGCAGCTTCAGCGCGGGCCTCCTTTTCTCGACCGATCTGAATGTAAGTAGCCGCCAAGAAAATATGGGGATAAATGTTATCAGGCGCAAGCTGAATTGCTTTCTTATATGCCGAAACCGCCTCCTCAAACCGACCCGCATTCCTGAGGGCATGGCCGAATTCCCTATATAAGTGGGGTGGACCAAAGGGGTTGAGTCGGATTGCTTTTTGGAATAACGGAATGCCTTCCTCTGGCCGGCCTGCTACGGTTAGACTACGGGCATAATTGAGAAGGACAGTCGTCCCACCGGGGTTGAGGGCCACAGCCCGTTCCCCTTCAGCAATCGCCTTGTCATACTCCCTTTTTATGATATAGAGCATACACAATAAGATGTGGGCCTCGGCTATGGAATCATCCATGGCAAGGGCTTTTTGGGCCAGTTCCATACTTTTCTCAATAGTCTCCCGAGGGGACTTCGTGTTGCCCAGCATATAATCGTGATGGTAGACCCAACCAAGGTGAAAATAACCCATTGGATTCTCTGGACACATAGCAATCGCCTCCTCTATCATCCGCCGGGCCAAGTTGTTATCCTCGATATTCCAACGGTTATAGTAACCATTCGCTTCCGTTAACTTCAAATAGCAATCGAGACCTTGCTTCCCTTTGAAATATTTTTCAGGCCTCCCGACTTGTCCACCCTCTGTCAACTTCACTTTAGTGAACCCCAAGACCTTTATGGTGATCTCATCTTGCAGGGCAAATATGTCTTTTAGCTCACGATCATAACTCTCTGCCCAAAGGTGATTTCCCGTGAGAGCATCGATCAACTGGGCTGTGATCCGAACGCGGTCGCCCGACCTTTGAACACTCCCCTCCAGCACATACCGGACACCCAGCTCTTCGCTTACCTGCTTGACCTTCACCGACTTTCCCTTGTAAGTGAAGGTCGAATTTCGGGCGATCACAACCAGCCTTGGTACCTTAGTAAGGGCAGTGATGATTTCCTCGGTCATCCCGTCGCAGAGGAATTCCTGCTTTGGGTCCTCGCTCATGTTCACAAACGGTAGCACGGCAATCGAAGGCACATCGGGCAAGGGGAAAGCCATCTTTTCTTTAGAAGCAACCTCTACCCGAGGTGCAAATGGACGCAGATTGAAATAAGCGAAGACTACAGCAACTATTACGATCAGGATGATCCCCAAAGAGAGAGCCACCCTCTGCCATTGTTTTGTTTTAGCTTTTTTCTCTCCAATTACCTTGCCAACTGCCTCAGGTTCCATCAGGACCCGATAAACACGTACCGGTTCCGGGATGTTTTTGACTGTCTGCTCCCCCATGTATTTATACCCAAGGGGCAACTTGTTCTTAACATGGTCATAAGCTGTTCCAGAAATGCAGATACCTCCTGCTTCAGACAAGCTCTCTATCCGAGCTGCAATGTTAACCCCATCACCGTAGATCCGTCCTTCCTCCTCGATCACATCCCCAAGGTTAATACCGATCCGAAACTCCATCCTTCGATTCTCAGGTAAATCAGCATTGCGACTTTTGAGTTCTTTCTGAATCTCCACAGCACACTCAAGTGCATCCACCACACTGGCAAACTCAGCCAATAGATTATCCCCTGTAACATCCACTACCCGACCATGATGTTGTTGGGTAAGGTTTGCCATCACTTCCCTGTACGCATTCAGGGTGCGGACGGTCCCTTTCTCATCTTCCCCCATGAGACGGCTATAACCCTTCACATCTGCGCTAAGGATGGCGGTGAGTTTACGTTTAACTTCTTGTGTGGTCATGGAATCCCCCAAAGGTTAGGAGGGAGGGTGGTTTAAAACCCTATGGTTTGATATAAGTCTAATAATTTTGAATAAAAACTTCAACAAGAATTATCGATTACTACTTAAAAGGTTGTATGAAAGGAGAATTTTAGAAAATCACGACTTCAGGAAGTAGTCAACGCGTCGTCTCCCACAATTTGCCTTATCCTGCTCCGCAATAGAATTTTCTTCACCCCGTTAATCTTAAAGCAAATTCTTTACCAAGGGCTGAAATTCTGTTGAATTTTATGATCGAGCCACACTAAAAGATTATTTAGATTTCGGTCAGCTTTTTAAAGGACAAAATTCAAGGTCAAATTGCCTTTATTCTTAACAGTTGCCTATTTTTATGAGCAGTCCGAAACAGTTAAGGAGATGGGGAGATACGGTGATGGGGAGACCTGGAGATCGGTTTACTCTCAAAGTCTCATGGTCGCGTATATCAAGATACCCTTTGGATGAAGCCCGTTCAATAAGTTTGACAGAAGTCGATAGAAGTGATACCATCTCGCAGGAATAACCAACGAGTATCCGATCAAGAGGAGGTAAACAGGTATGAAACGCTATCAAATCTATTGGACCTTGATACTGATCTTCCTATTATCTTGTCTGGTGGCAAACGCTGGAGAAAATGACCTCACCGATACAGTTGGCACCGTACCGACGAAAGAGGAGGCAAATCTCTTCGAGCTGAGGAGCAGGAACATCAAGATCACCTATTCAACGAGCAGCCTCAGCGGCCAGCCACTGTTCACCTACAAATACAGACGACAGACCCTCGCCTTCCACGGGGAGGAGATTCGGCAGTCAGATAGCGAAATCGGTCGCCAGATCACTGTAATGATTGAACAGATCCCGGACTTTCAAACGGTCACCTTCACGCTCCTACTGCCTGATATCAACCTTGAAGGCACCGAGATCCCCTTTCGTACTGTCGGGATCACAACCATCACCCGGACCAGCATCGGCGGGCCAGATCTAGTCAAGGGGCCAATTCAGACCTATCTTCCGAGGATGTTTTGGGGCACAGCACGCCAGGTCATTTTTTAAAAAATTGATCATGCCGGAAACAAAGGAACAAGTGGTCAGAGGGTCAGGCCTTTAATCTTAAATAAAATAGTAACTGATGTGAAATATTAAAAATAAGACCCCAATTACTTAAGACACACTGATATTGTAAAGTGTATAATTTAGCTTTGGCCCTAAGCCATTTCCAAGCCACCTAAAGAAAGAAGACTCAAGCAAACTTAAGCCCGAAAAAATTACATCTTAAAGGAGGGTATCTGTATGAAGAAAAAACTTTTCTTAAGTTTAATCGGCCTCTTTGTTAGTCTCATTCTATCCACCTACGCCTTTTCTTTGACACTCTATGACGATTTTTCAGGAACCTATATTAACGAGGATAAATGGATACAGACTGAATGGGTAACAGAGATCAGGGATGGAAAACTGATCCTTAAACAAGCAAGTCCCAACCCTATTGGGATTACGAGCTATCCTTATATTATGTGGAACAGAATGGATTTTAATGATCCAAGCTCTGTTAATTCCATGCAGGCTGACTTCTCCATTGTTGAGAGTATTGTGACAGGTCTCGCTAATACAGCGGTTAGAATAGAAGGCCGTTTTTATAATGACGGCACGTCAGGGGTGGGATGTGCAGGAGACATTTGGGCTGCGATTGAGATCAATTGGACAGGAACTGAATTCAAGGGGAATTGGGCAGTACAGAAGTTTAACGAGGAAGGCACAGAAATCGACTTAGATGGCGGATATTTTACAACCGCTATAAGTATTGGAACAACTTACACTCTTTATATTGGCTATAATGGCGGTATTAACGAATTTTTATTCAAGATCGGAGGTGAACAGGTTACATTTGGCCCGACTGGGCTTCCGACTCACAAAGGGGATGCCAAATGTCCCAGGAAAATCCTCCTGACACGAGTTGAGACGGATAATGAAAATTCTTCGGCCTACATCTCTGCCACTTTCGATAACGTATACAAGAATGGGACCCTTTACGATGATTTCTCCTCTTCAATCATTGATGAAACAAAGTGGACAACTTATGAATTTGTGAGAGAGATTTCTGGAGGAAAATTCCGGTCAAAAGTTAGAAGCAGTTCAGCATCTTCTTCTACTATTGATAGTGATCTTGAGTTTTTAAATCCTTCTTCAATTAATGCCATTCAAGTTAAAGTCACACCCTTAACATATCAGATGTCTCAGCCGCTTTTTGAAAGAGCTGCCATCTCCGGGAATTTTTATAACGATGGGACCCCAGGAGGATACAATAACGGCGATGTAGGAGCCCAAGTTCGAATTGTAGGGGGGGAGCATAACCCATCTGCAGAGTGGGATGTTTGGAAAGCAACCGATTTCGAGGCTAAGACATTGGCTGCAGGAACATTTACCACACCAATTTCGTTAGGCAATACTTACACTTTATTTCTTGGTTGGGATGGAAACCGGTTCACTGTCAGAATCGACGATGAGGAGGACCATTATACACCACCGGTAAGATCCATCAATCTACCCAAGTTCCCCCCAAAAATAGTAGGCACTCGAATCAAGAATCCTGCTGGTAAGGAAGCTACCATTGAAGTCCTATTTGATGATGTGCGAGTCAATGAGGCAACCCCGCCTCCTCCGAATCAATATACTCTCACTATATTAAAGTCAGGGACAGGAAGTGGCACGGTAACCAGCAGTCCAGCAGGTATCAATTGCGGAAGCGACTGTACTGAGGATTCTAAGGTGGGCACAAAGATAACACTTAAAGCCAAGGCAGACACAAATTCAACCTTTACAGGCTGGTCAGGCGGTGGATGTTCAGGCACAGGGACATGTGCGGTAATCATGAATGACGATGCAACAGTGACAGCAGGCTTTGCGGCAAAGACCCCTGATATCTCAGTCCCTCCGGGTTCTCTTGACTTTGGAAGTGTAAAGTCAGGGAAGAAAACAACGAAGACATTAAAGATTACGAACAATGGTTCAGGAGATCTTTTGATAACGCTTTCCGGATTAGAGGGAACAGATTTTAGCATTCAGGGGAGTAGTAGTGTCACCATCAAGGCCAAAAAGAGTTACACTCTGAAGGTCCTATGTACGCCGACATCGGGAGGCTTAAAGACAGCTACATTGGAGATTGACTCGAATGATCCCGATACACCGACACTCGAGATCTCATTGACAGCAGTCCTTCCGGCAACAACCCCTGATATCTCAGTCGTTCAAACTTCCCTTGACTTTGGAAGTGTACAGTCAGGGAAGAAAGTAACGAAGACATTAAAGATTGGGAACAATGGTACAGGAGATCTGATGATAACGCTTTCCGGGTTAGAGGAGACAGATTTTAGCATTCAGGGGAGTAGTAGTGTCACCATCAAAGGCAAAAAGAGTTACAGTCTGAAGGTTCTATTTACTCCGACATCGGCAGACTTAAAGACAGCCACCCTGAAGATAACTTCGAACGATCCCGATACACCAACGATTGACATTTCATTAAGTGGGACAGGGCAGTAGTATCATTATAGTGAACGACACAGAAAAGTATTCATTGCGAGGAGCGGTAGCGACGAAGCACGCCCTCCCCACCCTCCCCTTTCGAGGGAGAGGGTGGGGAGGATTGTCACGCCTGCGTGCCGTAACACCCTCCTGCACAAACGCTCCTATGTGAAGGGGCACTCCGGCGTGCAGGCACGCCCTTCGGGCTCACAATGACAGCTTTTTGCGGTTCCGAAGGTAAACTATTTCATGCTCTCGGTAATAATCTTCGAGTGAAGACTCCGGATGCAACTTCTCAATCTAATGACTGATGATTTTGGGTGCCTATCTTTCAGGTGTCAACCTTATCGAGATTATCTGTTGAGATTATCTGTTTGACATATCGCACATCTTTTGATATAGATATCACTCAGAGTGCCCACCCGAAAAAGACAGGAAATATAAATCTTATTCTGACGAACGAGTGATGGAAAAGGGATTTCTTGTGAGCATTCCTGGGGGTGCTGTGATGACAAAAATACTCATTAATGCTTTCCTTATTCTACTTTTGGTCATGTCTTTCCCGTTCATTGCCTTTTCAGAGGAGATTTATGAGTATGAAAGGGCGTGGCCGGTATTAGAACAGCCATGGTATTTTACCCGTCCTAATGGCATCGCCGTAGATAGCAACGGCAATGTCTATGTCGCTGACACAGAAAATCAGCGTATCCAGAAGTTTACGCCCAATGGCCAATTTGTGACTAAATGGGGGAGTTCGGGCAGCGAAAACGGGCAGTTTGGTTTCCCTTCTGGCATAGCCGTAGACAGCAGCGGCAATGTCTATGTCGCTGACACAAACAATCACCGCATCCAGAAGTTTACATCCAATGGTCAGTTCATTTCCAAATGGGGAAGTTATGGCAACGGAGACGGGCAGTTTGGTTCCCCCTCTGGTATCGCCGTAGACAGCAGCGGCAATGTCTATGTCGCTGACACAAACAATCACCGCGTCCAGAAGTTTACATCCGATGGCCAGTTCACTGCCAAATGGGGAAGTTCTGGCAGCGGGAATGGGCAGTTTAATCGCCCTTCTGGCATCGCCCTTGACAGCAGCGGCAATGTCTATGTCGCTGATACATGGAATCAGCGCATCCAGAAGTTTACATCCAATGGCCAATTCACTGCCAAATGGGGAAGTTCTGGCAGTGGAGATGGGCAATTTGGTTTCCCTTCTGGCATAGCCCTTGACAACAACGGCAATGTCTATGTCGCTGACACATTAAATTACCGCATCCAGAAGTTTACACCGAATGGCCAATTTGCTGCCAAATGGGGAAGTGAGGGTAACGGAGATGGGCAGTTTAATAATCCTTTTGGCATAGCCGTAGACAGCAGCGGCAATGTCTATGTCGCTGACACAGAAAATCAGCGCATCCAGAAGTTTACAAACGATGGAGGCTTTGTCACCAAATGGGGAAGTGAGGGCAGCGAAGATGGGCAGTTTTTTTCGCCACAAGGCATAGCCGTAGACAGCAGCGGCAATGTCTATGTCGCTGACACAAACAATCACCGCATCCAGAAGTTTAAATCCAATGGCCAGTTCATTGCCAAATGGGGAAGTGTGGGCAGTGAAGATGGGCAGTTTAATTCGCCACAAGGCATAGCCGTAGACAGCAGCGGTAATGTCTATGTCGCAGATACAGAGAATTGCCGCATCCAGAAGTTTACAACCAATGGAGAGTTTGTCACCCAGTGGGGAAGTCAGGGCAGCGGAGATGGGGAATTTGATTCACCTTATGGTGTAGCCGTAGACAACAAGAATTATGTTTATGTCACTGACGTAAACAATTACCGCATCCAGAAGTTTACAACCAATGGAGTGTTTGTCACCCAGTGGGGAAGTGAGGGCAGCGGAGACGGTGAGTTCTATTCCCTTGGTGGCATAGCCGTAGACAGCAGCGATAATGTCTATGTCGCTGACACAGAAAATCAGCGCATCCAGAAATTTACAACCGATGGAGAGTTCATCACCGCATGGGGAAGTGAAGGCAGCGGAGATAAGCAGTTTTATTTCCCCCAAGGTATAGCCGTTGATAGCAGCGGAAATGTCTATGTCGCAGATACAGAGAATCACCGCATCCAGAAGTTTACATCCAGTGGAGAGTTTGTCACCAAGTGGGGAAGTAGTGGCAATAACGTAGGTGAATTTTCTTATGAAGAGGGAATTGCAATAGGTTCAGACGGTAAGGTATATGTGTCTGATACCGGTAATAACCGCATCCAGGTATTCGGCAAGGTTACCACCAAACCCTTAAACAACAAAGCCATCATCGTAGCAGGCGGTGGTCCGTTTAAGGGGAATAACCTCTGGGACGCAACCCAGATGAATGCAAACTTTGCCTATCGTACATTGATTTCTCAGGGATTCACGAACGACACCATTTATTATCTCTCTTCGGACAGGAATGTTGACCTCAACGGTGACGGCATACCTGATGTGGATGCAGATGCAACGAACAGCAGCCTTCATGATGCAATCACCCAGTGGGCAAAGGATGCGGATAGCCTTGTGGTCTATCTGATAGACCACGGAGGACCCGGGACATTCAGGATGAGCGAGGCAGAAGTCCTCGAAGCCGAAGACCTTGCTTCGTGGCTGAATGAATTGCAGGAGACAATGCAGGGGCTCATGACCGTCATCTATGATGCCTGTGAATCAGGAAGCTTTGTATCAAAGCTTGTGCCGCCATCAGGGAGACAGAGGATCACCATCACCAGCACCTCACCGGGAGAATCCGCCTATTTTCTGAACACCGGGACACTGTCCTTTTCATATCTGTTCTGGAGCCAGGTCTTTGGTGGTGGAACGATCTATTGGGCCTATGTGATGGCAAAAGACGGTGTAGGGGTAGTGAGGGGTACAGAGAAGGACCAGAACCCCCAGATAGACGGCAATGGCAATGGCATAGGCAATGAGAAGACAGACGGTGAGGTAGCAAAGAACAAATATATAGGGAAAGGGTTCACCATAGCTGGAGATATCCCTATCATAGGTACCATAAGCCAGGATCAGATACTGAGTGGCCAGACCTCAGCGACCATCACCGTAGAGAACATCGTGACGACGGGAAGAATAACAAGGGTATGGGCAATAGTACACAGCCCCGACTTTACAATCACACCGGATAACCCGATAACAGATCTTCCGACCTTTGATCTCACATGGAATGAACAAAATAGGAGATATGAGGGGACGTATAATGGTTTTACGGTCATGGGGACGTACACGGTCACGGTGTACGCCACGAATGAAGAGATGATCGTATCCCTGCCAAAGACAACAAAGGTAGAGCAGCCTCTGCATACCTATACTCTCACGGTATCTAAATCCGGGACAGGGACTGGAACAGTCACCAGCAGTCCATCCGGCATCAATTGTGGGGATGATTGTAGTGAGAGTTATTCGAAGGTTCAGAAAGTGAAACTGACAGCCAAGGCCGATGCGAGCTCGACGTTTACCGGATGGTCGGGTGGGGGTTGTTCGGGGACAAAGACATGCACGGTCACGGTGGGTGCTGCAGTAATTGTGACAGCGGATTTTGCATTGAAGACTCCTGACATCTCAGTTGATCAAACTCCCATTAATTTTGGAAATATAAAGGTTGGAAAGAAAGCAACGAAGACATTAAAGATTACGAACAATGGTACAGGAGATCTGGTGATAACGCCTTCCGTGTTAGAAGGGACAGATTTTAGCATTCAGGGGAGTAGCAGTGTTACCATCAAGGCCAAAAAGAGTTATAGTTTGAAGATCCTATTTGCTCCGAAATCTACAGGCCTAAGGACACCCACCTTGAGAATAACCTCCACCGATCCCGATACACCAACGATGGATATCCCATTGATTGGAACAGGACTATAGTGTCAATTGAGGCATCACCAGGAGGGGGAAATTTTTCTGTTATCTTCAATTATTTTATGGTATAGTTATATCAAATTCTGATGAACAAACTACCAGATAAGACAACAGAGGAGTTTATTATGGATGAAACGAATGAGATAACGCAACCAACTGTGCAGAAATACCTCCTATTAGTGAAGATGATTTGTTATATGGAAAACCGCCTCATTCGTTTTGAAATAGCATATTTAATGATCAATCTTTTTATTTTCTTTACCTCGACTATCTGTCTCAATCTGGTGAAATTTTTCGGCTCATCCTATTTTTACTTAAGCGTCCATTATCTCCTGTTTTGGCTTGCGATCGGAATGTTCCTGTGCGTATTCTGGATTTCCTCCTCCATGAGGTTGCAACTTAAGTTGAAGCTTCATTATTTTCAAGCCAGATATCTTGAGCGAAAGATGGATTCAGTCGGTGAGAATTTTTTTTCTGATGAGGGTATCTTTTTCAATCCTGAAATACGGAAAATAGAAAGCCCTGATCAGAAGGAGCTTCTGCAATATCCAGCGAAGGGTCTCACCTGGATGGAAGGATTCCTCGGCGCTGCTAAACCACGTTATCCAACCTGGATTCTGCCGAGTATTTTTTTCATACTCTATGTGTTGACTTTCATCGATACCCTGATTGACATTTTTATAGCTCTACCGCATCCTTAATCCACACCCAACGAAACCCCACGGGCGCCCGTACTGGCAGGCCGAAGTGTCTGCCTTCGCCGAAACGCTTCGTGCAGGCAGGCGTTACAGCATTCTTGCGCGCCGGAGCGCTAAAGCGCGCAGACACGCAGGTATGGTCGCCTGCGTAGGCGAATGAGATACTCTTCCCGATACCCTTGGAATTGACCGCCATCAGTTTCCCGGCCACGCCGCAAGAAACGCCCATACAATGAATTTGGATGTCTGACGCTACATCTTTAAGCCTTACCAAATGGGCCCGTACAATGGCCAATTATTTTCCTTATCCGCTTCCAGGACTGCGTCGTAGGCATCGATCCATGCAAAGATGTATTTGCCACGGGCCGTATATCCTCCGGGCAAATTATAGCTCAGTTTTATGACCTTGCTCCCTCCCACCTTGAGTTTTGACACCTTTATTGACTTTATCAGACTAAAGTCTTCTTCACCGTCCCAGAGGTAGCATCCTACATAAAAGGCGGAGGCATCCCTATTTCCAACATTTTCAATTCTCAGGGAACTGGCAATTTTGCACTTTCCCCTTTTGCAACTCTGGACGACGGACGTCCACTCCCCGGTGAGATCCGCACCCTCCGTTTCCCCCCAACAATAATGGTCTTTACATATTCATTATCCCCCTCATTACTTTCATTAACCACGCCGGTCGTGTCGGCCACGATCTTAATGGTGTGCGTTCCGGCACTGAGAAAGCCAATGGGATAATCGACATCATACACATAGAAGCCGACATCCAAGGGTGGGTCCAAATAATACTCCTGGATGAGTTCGTCGTCCACATAGAGAGCAAGGTAAAAGAGGTCCGAAACTGTAGCTTCACCATTGTTGAGGACGGCCCATGAGACATAGAGGTAATCTGTCGGAGAAAGGCGGTCGCTGTCTGCAGTCTCCCCTTCCACATTGGAGACGATAATTTTGTCCGACCAGCCCCAGGGTTGATAGGGCGTCAAGTTCGACTTTTTGGCAGAAGAGCTGGATATATTCACAGAGATCGTCGATGACCAGGCCGACTCCACTGATGGATGTATCAGGCACCGGGCTTGGGCCTTCACCACATAGGTGCCGGCATTCGCCCAGATCTTTGAGACACTGGTGACGCCTGTAGGAAGCCAATCAGAGAGGCTACCATCCCCCCAGTCGAAACGATACTGAACCTGATGGCCCAGACTGGAGTAAGAGCCTCCAGTAGAGTAATTGTAACTCGTTCCAGGAGCTCCGCTGTCCGGCCCATTGGGAGTTGTGGGTTGGGAGACAGTTTCCACTTGTGGGGAAGATATCCTCACCGAGGTCCCTGATGACCAGCTCGATTCAATCCCATGGGCCGCACACCGGGCCTGGGCCTTCACCATATAGACTCCCGCTGAAGGCCATGCCTTGGACACACTGGTTGATGACGACCAGGGAGATAAGGTCTCGTCCCCCCAATCAAACCGGTATTCAAGGGAGTGGCCCTGGCTGGAGGAAGACCCACTGGTTGAATAACTGTAACTTGTTGCGGTAGAACCACTGGTTTGCCCACTGGGGATTGAGGGGGTAGAGACAGTCTCACTGACCGGAGAAATAGTGACATTGAGGTTCGATGACCAACTCGATTCAATTACATGGGCCGCGCACCGGGCTTGAGATCTCACCCCATAGGTGCCGGCAGAGGACCATGCCTTGGATGCACTGTTTAAAGAAGACCAGCTCGAATAGGTCCCATCCCCCCAATCAAACCGGTATTCAAGGGAGTGCCCCTGGCTGGAGGAGGCGCCGCTAACTGAGTAGGTGTAACTATTTCCCGTGGATCCACTGGTCGGGCCACTGAGAACCGTGGGTGGAGAAACAGTCTCCCTCGCCGCGGAGATCGTGACCGTAAGGCCCGGCGACCACCCCGATTCGGTCTTATCGACCGCACACCGTGCCTGGGCCCTTACCGTATAGGTGCCGGCAGAAGACCATGCCTTGAGTCCACTACATAAAGAAGACCAGCTCGAATAGGTCCCATCCCCCCAATCAAACCGGTATTCGAGGGAGTGGCCCTGACTGGAGGAGGCGCCGCTGGCAGAGTACGTGTAACCCGTCCCCGGAGAACCGGTGGCCGGGCCGCTCGGGGTCGTGGGCGGGGAGACGGTCTCAACGGGCGCGCCGGTGATAATGATGGTTTTTGTATATTCGTTGTCCGTCTCACTGCTCTCGTTAATCACCCCCGTAGAATCGGCAATGATTTTGATAGAGTGGGTTCCGGCACTCAGCAAGCCGATGGAATAGCTCTCTGTCAGGTAGACATAATAGTTTACATCCAATGACTCAGTGTACCAGGAATCTTTTTCGACACCATCCACATAGAGGGTTGTATAGAAGGTGGTTGAAACCGGGACTTCCCCGTTGTTAATGACTGCCAAGTTTACATAGAGCGTATCCGTCGGGGAAAGGGGACTGCTGTCCGTTGTCGCTCCCGGTGTAGTTGAGACCACAATCTTATCCGACCAGCCCTGGGGTTGATAGGGAGTCAAATTGGGTTTATCCGAAGAAGGAGGAGGTGTTGAGGAATGTATCGCATTTCCATATGCGATGATCCCTTTGCCAAACTCCGTGGTGCTCTGACCACCGCCGAAAAGCTCGTCATAGGAGATCCAGAAAAAACCACTTTCCCCCCAGCCGGTGCCCCAACTGTTTTTGACGTGCAG
>Ga0315280_10001509_pt1 | contig 39809 bp, 34 predicted proteins | sample YL17G06_40_MG_FD_203697 | JGI IMG/M metagenome (GOLD analysis project Ga0315280, IMG submission 203697) | Sediment microbial communities from Yellowstone Lake, YNP, Wyoming, USA - YL17G06_40 | ecosystem: Environmental > Aquatic > Freshwater > Lake > Sediment | place: USA: Wyoming | collected...
GCCGAGGCGACGGCGTGGTGCAGGAGCACCAGCCGCCCGCCTCTCTCGGCGTACTCGGCGAGGGCCTTGCCGGTCGCGTCCAGCATGGGGCCGTGGATGTACATGAAGACGGCGTGATAGGGCGCGGCGTCGGGCGGCATGTCCTTCTGGTCGATGATGCGGACTTCGAAGCCGCCCTCGGCCCGAAGGAACTCAGCCAGCACCTGCATGGGGCCGAACTCGTCGGCGACGATGAGCACCCGCTTGGCGGCTTCCGGCTCGCCGGCCCTGCTCGAGAGTGCCGCCATCGCCGCAAAGGCCAGCATGGCGCTGCCGACCGCACAGGTCACGTTCGTCAGTTGGGCCACAGACACCCCCGTTCATAGAGGCCGCTCGTCCCGCGCCTCAGGCCCGTTCCACGGACCATCGCCGCCCGAAGCGGGAACGGCCCCGGCCCTCTGGAGCATTCTACATGACTGCCCGCAAACATCATGTGTTGGGGCGTTTGCCGTCAGCCCTCTCAGGGCCCGTGATAGCAGCCAAGCGGCCGACAGGCCGGGCGCCGATGAAACTCCGGTCTGGAACTGGGAGAACCGCCGTTCATCGCCGGCCCTTCGCTTCGTGCCCCGGATCATCGAGTTCCCGGGCTGCCAGCCCGATGATACCAAACCCGAGAGCCCTGGCCAAAGAATAGTTGCCTTCCGGAGGCTCCGCCCTCAAGACCCGTTAACCGCCAGCCACACTGAGCCTCGAATCGCGGGACACATCAAGGGCTATCCGAGAGGATTGCAGGACTGTCGCAGCATTACCGGCGTAGAGGCTGTCCGAAAAACAGCGGGTCAGGCATATTTATTGAGGCAAACGCGCTTTTGCGTTTGCCTCAGTAAAGTTGTTGCGGTTCTCCTTCCCGGGGCTGAAGCGACATGCCAACCAAAGCCCAACGGCGGGCTTTGGTTGCATATATGCCTGACCCTCGGTTTTTCGGACAGCCTCTACGCCGGTAATGCTGCTACAGTCTCGGAGTTTCCCACGATTCGCGTCATCGGCCTCTCGATGCACGAAGAAGCCGACATGGCTGCCGCCATGCGCAAGGCCGGCGCCGCTGCCTACCTGGCCAAGGGTGGCCCGACGGAGGCCCTGATCGCCGCCATCCGCGCCCGGTAGAAAAGCCAACGCGGTCGCCGGTCCAATTGGGGACGGGCGGCCCTGCCGTGCGGCTGCCAGTAGGTTTCCCAGTCAACGGCCTGCATGTCCAGGTAGCCATCGCGGTTCGCAACTACTTCAACAAGGATGTCCTTCGACCGCGCGGTCTCAAGGAGCCGGGATCGATTGACAGACTGCCGAAGCCTTGAGGGTCGGCCCAGGGTCCCATCTATGCCCATGTACGCTGCCTCAACCAGAGCATGACAGCCCAAACATAACCCCAACACGCGGCTGCCCTACTGTCAAGCACCTTCCTGTGTCGGTCGAAGCACTGCGGCAGCACCCAGATGATAGGCGCCGCGGATGAAGAGCCTGCTCTACTTGGCTGAGAATAGTTGCCCTGCCTTGGCCCAGGCCGATTTCAGTTCGTATACCGTCACGGACAGTATCTTCGGTCTGCCGCCATCGGAGAACAGTTCCAGGCCCGTATTCTCCGGGTCAGGCAGGAAACACGAACTCATTGATACCTTGCCGTCGAATTCCCCGATCGAGTATCTGCCGTTGCCCCGTACCAGCACCCACTTGTGGCGATTGAGGTCGCCATCGACGGGAAGCCGGAACATGTCCGGACATTCGAAACTATCGGGGACTGAGGACTCCTGGTCCTTCCAATCGAGCAGATTCGTGGAGGCGAAGAAGTGATACGCTCCTCCGCCGTAGAGCACCATGATCCAGCGATTGCTCGGCTCATGCCAGAAGACCTTGGGATCGCGCTCCGGATGGCACAGCACCGGATTCTTTGCGTACTTGGTCCAGGTGCGGCCCTTGTCGAGGCTGAACGAGATGCAGGTGCTGAAGTTGTCGAAGCCGCTCCAGAAGGCGACCATGGGCGGCGTCTTGGGATCCGGCGACAGGCCCGAACTGTTGCGGTGGTCGATCACCGCGCCGCCGGATTGGACACCGGTGCCGAAACGATTGTCCTCCCAGAATGCAGGCTGGAGCTCGGTCCAGTGGACCAGATCGGCGCTCACCGCATGGATCCAGCACTTGGCCCAACGCTGGGCGAAAAGGTGGTATTCGCCGCCGTAGTGGACCAGCCCATTGAGATCGTTGAGCCAGCCTTCCTCACGCATGCCGGGATTCAACTTCCGCACGGTCCATTGGCGAGCGGTGAAGTGGAATTGGGGGCGGTATCTTTCCTGGTAGAGGTCAGGACTCGGCGGCAGCGCCGGCGGCTCTTTCGAATAGGCGATCTTGAGCGCGGCGATTCGCTCAGCGCCGCCGCTCAGGCGTTCGATTTCGGCATCTGAGAGCGTCCGCTTCCATATGGCTACGTGGTCCATCTGTCCGTTCCAGCCTGTCTTGATGTTGCCGCCGACGGATTCTGCTCCGATCAGGCAAGGCACCGTATTGCCCTCGCGCAGGGGGCCTTTGGGGGATGCCTCGTCCATCAGCACCCCGTCAACGAGCATCTGAAGCCTGGTCCCGTCGTAGCGGCAGATGATGGTGTGCCACTCGCTGGCGCCGATCTTTGCGACGGGCACGGTGGTTCGCGACGCGCCACCGGCGCCCTGTGTCCCCAATTCGAATCCAATGGCGGACGACAGCGAATAGAGATTGTAAACGAGCCTGTCATGGCCGCCGTGCTTGCTGAAGAGCGGCAATTCCCAGGCGCCTGAGGGGTTGCGCAGACGCACGCTGACGGTAAGCGCGGAGCCGGTGATGTTCAACGCTCCGTCGGCCCCCTGCCCGGCATCGAGGTAGCCGCCGTCGAATCGTGCGACGAAGCCGTCGTTGCCGCAGGCCAGGGATTCCTGGAGATCCTTCCCCTCCAGTCTCTTTCCGACCGTGACGTTTCCAACCACCGCAAGACCATTCTTGCCGACGGCGTCTTTGAGATCCGCCATGTGCCAGACCGCGACGGCTGTCTTGAAAATGCCGTCGGGTGACGGGGCGGGTTCCGCCGCGCAAGCGGATGCGGCTGCGGGCAACAGGACGACCGCCGACGCCGAGATGGTCTTCAGCATCTTCTTCATGGCGTTGCTCTCCCTTTACGGGTGCTGTGAGTTTCTGTGTTGACAGCGCGCCAGTCTATCGAGGGAGAACACCGTTGTCGATCCCAGTCCGCGATCCCATGGACCGCCGGCCTGCCTCGGCGCGCGACCCCTCATCCGCCGAAGGGGGAGGGGTGATCATGCCTTCAGGCGGAGCAGCAGGGCGATGAGGGCCAGGCCGGCGGCGGAGGCGGCCGCGAGGATGAAGCCGCGCTGGACGCTGGTCCGCCGCGCGTAGGCGCCGATGAGCATGGGGATCGCCGTGCAGCCCAGCCCGCCCAGTGTGAAGAACAGGCCGATCGCCCGACCGTGCAGCGATTCCGGGAAGTGCCCCAGCAGAACGGCCACGAGCGTCGGGTAGATGGGCCCGAAGATGACGCCCACGGCGATCACCAGCGCCGCCGTCAGCCCCCGTCCGCGACACAGCACGACCGCCACCCACACGCCGACACTGACGAGGGAGAGTCCGAGGATCACCAGCGTCTCGCCCCCCTTAGGGAGGGTGAGGGCGGTCACGAGCCGCGAGGCGGTGTACGCGATCCAGAAGCCGGAGAGCAGCGCGGAGGCGGAGCCTTCCTTCATCCCCTTATCGGTCACGTAGGTCGTGGCCCAGGCCGCCATGGTGGCCTCGGCGGGCATGTAGAAGAACAGGGCGAGCGCGCAGAGCCACATGACGGCGTCGCCCAGCAAGGTGCCGAGGCCCGGGGCGGCAGCCATCGTCCCTGCTTGCTGGGCCGGCGCGGGGGCGGCGGCGGGGAAGTGCGTCCCGCACGCCAGGACGGCGATCACGATGCCTGTGGTCGCCAGCAGGAGCAGGGTGCTGCGCAGCGCGAGCCGCCGCACGAGGAAGGCCACGCCCAGGGGCGTGACGAACGAGCCGACGCCGAAGATGAAGCACCCGAGGTTGATCGCATACGCCGCGGTGCCGCCGAAAGCGAACAGCGAGAGCGGGTTGACCACGTTGATGAGCGTCGCCCACGCCGCGCTGAGGAGCACCGTCGCCGCCAGGACCATCCGGTATCCGGTCGCCAGCGCGAGCACCGCCAGGCTCGCGGCGAAGAGGATCGAGCCGCCGATGGTCACGGGCTGCCTGCCCACCAGGTCGCTGACAAAGCCGACGGCGAACATGGCGGGGATCAGGGTGAAGCCGAAAGCGGCCAGGAGGCCGCCGATGCGGGCCTCGTCAATCCGCAGATTGCGGGCCAGAGTGACCTTGATGCTGCCCAGCAGGGCGGTGCCCATACCCGTGGCGACGAGAATGACGATCACGAGCAAGAGGAGCAGGTTCATCCGTGGTGCCTCCAAAGGAGAAATAGGGACATTCTACTCTTGCTTCTCGCGGCCGTCCGTGCGGTCCGCGGTGAACGCCGCCATGGCCGTGTTCTCTTCGGCAGAGTCATCAAGTCGCTCCGGCGGCTGGAAGCCGAACTCGGCATACACGCATGGTCCTCGAGACTGTAGCAGCATTACCGGCGTAGAGGCTGTCCGAAAAACCGAGGGTCAGGCATATTTATTGAGGCAAACGCGCTTTCGCGTTTGCCTCAGTAAAGTTGTTGCGGTTCTCCTTCCCGGGGCTGAAGCGACATGCCAACCAAAGCCCAACGGCGGGCTTTGGTTGCATATATGCCTGACCCGCGGTTTTTCGGACAGGCTCTTCGACCGCGGTAAGGATGCTACACTATCCTTAAAGCCGCATATTATCTCTCGGCATGCACAAGCAGGCCGCGCGGTCCGAAATGAATACCGTCGTGTCGGTAGTCCGAATTGCCGATGAGATCGTTCGTGTCCGGTCCGCGGAAGGCAACAACAGCGTAGTGCTCTCTGATTGTGCCTTGCTCTCAGCGCCCTCGTTAGCCGCAAGCACGGACGTGCCAGACAACAGAACGGAAGTAATTGTCAGCAATCCCAATATGTTTCTGATACTGTTTCTCATCGGCTATTCGCCTCGCCAATTGTCTGGGTGATACTCAAGGGGCCGGGTTTGCAGGCTCCAGCGGCACGTCGCAGAAGGTGAGCGCGGCGATGCCATTCTGCCCGTAAAGCAGGTTCTTGATGTCCCACTTCTTGTCAACGAGGTATGTGATCGTCTTCGCGGACTCGGTCGCGGCCAGCCTGAGCCTGACCACGTTTCCGGACGCGGCGCCCGAGGCCACCTTGCCCTCTTTCCCGTCCAGGTAGAATTGACTGGTCAGGGCGTCGCTCCAGGCCATCGGTTGGTCAAACTCCAAGGCGATCTCGTCCTTCTTCTCACTCGTAAAGTACGCCTTCTTCACGTCGGGGGCCGTGATGGGCTTCTCGAAGACTTTCCCGTAGTTATCCCGCTCCACCAGAGGGGCGATCAATCCGGCCATGACCGCGTAGCCCTCGGGAGGAAAATGGGCGAACCCGGGAGGCCTGATGCCGAGGGTGGACATGCTGCTCATGTTCGAGTAGAGGCGAGGCAAGGTCCGCTGCACATCCCTCAGTTTGTCGCTGTTCCAGTTGCCGCCCATGGAACACGAGTTCGGCCAGATCTGGAAGATGTAGTAGTGCTGGATATTGGGGTAATCCTGTTTCCAGGCCCCCGTCATCTCGACGAAGTACTGCTCGTACGTTTCCCAGCCGTAACCGCCGGTCGCGCCCTGCGTTCCCTGGTTGTTCTCGCCCTGGTGCCAGAAGGCGCCGCGGATGCCGTGGGTCAGCCTGGCCCGCTGGATGCGGTTCAGCAGACGCCCGTAGATCGTCTCCCGATCGGTCGGATTCGCGGGATTGCGCTGGTGCGCCTCGATCAGCGTGCCTCCGACCGCGCCGTTCATAATGCAGATCGGAACCTTCTGACTCTCCACCAGGCTCCTGGCGAGATCCATGCCCCAGCACCCGATCTCCCAGGCGCCATGGCGGCGGACCGCGTTGCCCCATCCCTTGCTGATGTCCCCGTTATTGGAGCCGAAACTGCGGACCCACTCGCTCGTATCCGGGCGTTCGCCCTGCCCCCAATCCGTTGCCAGCGCGTTGGATTGGCCGTCAATCAGGTACGCATCACCGCAAACGAGGTTGGTAACCGTATTCTGGACCGTCTCGGTATTCCCGCTCTTGCTCCCGAACTCCACCTTGTACTTGATGAGACCCGGCTTGAGCCTGACGGTGAACGCATACGTCTTGTCCGCGCCGGGCCTCTGGTTTTCGGTCCCGACGAGCCTGTCGTCCGCGTAGACCTTCAGGAACACGGCGTCAGCCGCATCGTTGAGGGTCCCGTTGTAGTAGAGGGTGCCCTCGTTCTTGTCGTCCCGGGCATAGAACTGGTTGTTGACGGGTTTCTCGTCCTTGTCCGGCGTCCGCTGCACCCAGGCATCTTTCTGCGGTTCCTTGACCGTCATGGTGGCCGTGGATGAAACCGCCTCGCCGCCGTTGCTGAGGACCAGTTTGACGTTCAGCGTGCCGCTGTTCTGCGCACGCTTGAGCAGGAGCCTGCCGGGCGGGATTTCCTTGATCACCGCCAGGCCCGAAGCGGCCCAGCGATACTTCAGTTCGCCCGCGCCCTTGGCCTGCATTTCCTTCTCGTTGGAGATCTGCGCCACGACTTCGACCGTCTCCCTGCCATCCCAGTTGGCCGGCGCTTTCAGGGTGAAAACCGGATCAGGGATTTCCTCCCGGATCGTTACCGGGACATCCAGTGTTTTCACCTCATTGGGATAGACCGCCTTGAACTGGAGCATCAGCGATTGGTCCCCCGTCACCCGGCCGGCATCGAAGGTGAAACTGAACCGGTCCACGGCTGCAACGGTCTCCTTGCCGCCCCTCTTCAGTATCCAGTAAACCTTCTGCGCGCCTCCGGCCTTGCCCGTCACCGTGGCCGTCTTGCCTTCCTGTACGGTGACGTTCTTCTGCGAGATCGAGAAGTCAGTGCCCGGCTGCACCAGTGACCCGACCAGCGTTTGCAGGGGCTTCTGGTTCTCATATTGCAGCCTGACCCATTCGGCGGAGCGCGTGACTTTGGAAATGCGTACCTCATCGATGTCGCCGACGAAGTTGAAGTTGTTGTACCAGCCGCCCATATACATCCTTGCAGGACTCTTGATCGCCAGCGGACTTCCTTTGGACGTATTGGTGCCGTCGAGCACTCCGTTCACGTAGATACGCGACTCCCCATTCCTGTAGGTGTGAACCACGTGCGTCCATTGGGACATGGGAATCGTGGCGCCGCTCGCGACATTTCCGCCGGAGAAATAGCAGTCCATATTGATATGCGGCGGACTGGCGAACTGCATCACCACCTTGCCCTGGGCCTGCTCGTTCCCCCAGCCCAGGATGGTCGCGTTCGGCTTTTCGGCCCGCAGCCACGCTTCAGAAGAATGGGGACTGGAGCCGGAAGGATAGGTTGTGATTTTTTCCCCGCAGTTGATCCCCTTGCCGGCGTCAAAGTGCCGGCTTTTACCGATGATGCCGGAAGAAGAAGTGGTGCCCGTATCCTTCGATTCGAGCGTGCCGACTTCATCTCTAACCGGATCGTTCATGTGCCAGACGCTGAGATAGCCGTTGGACTCATTGAACACGGCCGACCCGCTGGATTCGCTGGTCGCGTCGGCCTTGCCCCAATACAGTCTTATCTCCTGGCGCGAGTTGCCCTTGATCGTGGGTATTCTCACCCAGACACTGGCCGCTGCGTTTGCCGCGTCCCACTCCTCAACCTGATACGCCAGGGGCGTGCCTGTGCTGGTGGCGAAACGGATGTCCTCGCCGTTGGCTTTCGCCTGGCTGAAATCAAAGAAATCCTTGTGCAGCCGCACCAGCAACGGAAAGCCGTCTTCCGAGGCCGATGCCGGCAGATTCGCGCCTTCGGGCGTGGTGAGCAGGTAGACTGAACCGGAGTGTTGCCAGCCCGCATATTGGGCGGATGCCGTCTGCAAAAGCCCCATGAGCAGAATCACGGCGCAAACAACTTTCTCGATTTGATGCATCATTATCTCATTCCTTTCTGAAGTCGATCCGATACACAAAGGCGTAACGACACGGTTTCTCCCGCGGAACCGAGAGCGTGAGTCCGCCATCGGTCTGACGCCATTTCACCTCTCCTCTTGAGCCCAGCATGCTCACGGCGGCTATTGTCTTGTCGGGTGCTCCTCCATTGCCCAGCGCCCGTAACCGTTCACGGCCTTACGGCCGGGCGGGCCCACCACGGGCCTGTTCATCCGCAGTATATGCGACCCCCCCCTGCGCGATGCAAGAGGAGATTTCTGAACAACAGAACTCAACTCGGCCGCGCCAACGGTCCGATAACCATGGTGTCGGACACCCAAACGAGCCATGACGCCGAGCACCGAAGAAGCCTACCAGCAGACCATCCGGCAGCAAGCGGAGACCATTCGCCAGCAAGCGGAGATGATCCGCCAGCAAGAGCAGATTATCCGGCAACAACAGGCCCGCATCGCCGAGTTGGGGGCCCAGGTCGCCCACCTCACCGCCCAGTTGGCCGAGCGGGACGCCACGATCCTCCAGTTGCAGCAGCAGGTGGCCGCGCTGGCGGCCCAGGTGGCGCGCCTGTCGAAGAACTCCTCCACCTCCTCCAAGCCGCCGTCCAGCGACATCACCAGGCCGCCCAAGCCGCCGGCCCCGCCGGGCGGCCGCCGCATCGGCGGCCAGCCCGGACACCCCCGCCACGAGCGGGCCCCTTTCGCTCCCGACCAGGTCCAGGAGGTCAAGGACTATCGCCTCGCCCGCTGCCCCGACTGCGGCGCGCGGCTGCGGCCGATGAAGCGGCCGCCGCGAACGCTCCAGCAGGTCGAGATACCCGAGATCCCCGTGACGGTCACTGAGCACCGCTCCCACGCCGCCTGGTGCCCGCGCTGTCGGAGGACGCACTGGGCCCCGTTGCCGCCCGAGGTCCAGGCGGCCGGTCTGGTCGGCCCGCGGCTCTCGGCCCTTCTGGCCTGGCTCAAGGGCGTGGGGCACTGCTCCTACTCGACCACCGCCCGGTTCTGCCGCGACATCTTGAGGCTGGGCCTCTCGCTTGGCCAGGTGGTCAAGGTCGTCGGCAAGACCGGCGTCGCCCTGGCCCCGGCCTACGAGGACCTGGCGGGCCAGTTGCCCCAGGAGCCGCGCCTGAACGTTGATGAGACCGGCCACAAGGAAAACGGCCGCGGCCTGTGGACCTGGGTCTTCCGGGCCGACCGGTACACGCTTTTTCGGATCGACCCGTCGCGGGGGTCCGAGGTGCTGGTCGCCGCCCTGGGCCGCGAGTCCGCCGGGGTGCTGGGATGCGACTACTTTTCGGCCTATCGCAAGTACATGGGCGACTTTGGCGTCCTGGTGCAGTTCTGCCTGGCCCATCTCATCCGCGACGTGAAGTTCCTGATGACGCTGCCGGATGCGGTGACGGCGGCCTATGGCCGGCGGGTGTTGGATGAGTTGCGGCGGCTGTTCCACGTCATCCACCGGCGCCAGACGATGGACGCCGCGCGGTTCCAGCGGGCCCCCCAGCGCGCCCGCGACCGGGTGCTGAAGGTCGGCCGGCGCGCCCCGCCTCGCGTCGAGGCCCAAAACCTGGCCGACCGCTTCCGCCGGCACGGCCGCGACTACTTCCGCTTCATCACCACCCCGGGGATCGAACCCACGAACAACCTGGCCGAACGGGCCATCCGCTTCGTCGTCCAAGACCGCCACGTCACCCAGGGCACCCGCAGCGTGCGCGGCCGACGCTGGTGTGAACGCATTTGGACCGCGACGGCGACCTGCGCCCAGCAGGGCCGCAGCGTCTTTGAGTACCTCCACCAAACCCTCCTGGCCCACTTCGCCCACCAGCCGACCCCCTCTCTCATGCCCGCCGGGCCGTGAACGGTTACCTCTCTTCTTTCGGCACGGCCCCGTACGCGACGCCCGTGGAAAGCGCGGCGGCCGCGGCGACTTGTGCGGCCTTTTTGAGAAACGCACGCCGTCCCAGTCCGTCGCTAGATCCGTTCACGCTGTCAGCGTCCTTATCCGGGATTCCCTGGATGGCCCCGCCCGCAACCGCCGTGGGCCTCTGATTCTTGATTCTCTCTCGTTTACATGATCCTGCAAGCCCATTCACGTCCCCAAGCCATCGGTTCCGCCAGTCCCCGGGCCACGTTTCGGCCGATTCTCTCATCGTACTTGGTACAAGAATCGGGGAGGGGTCGCCCTGCCCTGGCTAGTCTTCGAACACGATGCGATAGTCCAACCGGTCGACCTTGCTGAGGATCGTGCCCTTCGGCTGATCGAAGTCCACCAGGCGGACCCGCCAGCGATAGGTCCGCGTGCCGTCGGCGTGCTCGTCCACGACGTACTTGCCCGTCCAGCCGAGCGGTTGGGGCGGCGACTGCACCTGCTCGATCCTCTTGACCTTCCGCCCGGTGCGAAACGTCGCGTCCACGTAGGTCTCCTCCGCGTCGTAGCCCGCGTCGATCCAGTGTCGGTTAGGGTACGTGCCGGCGCCGCGCAGGACGTAGAGGTCCTTGTCCTTCCACTTCTTCCAGTCCTCGGGCACGCGGATGCGAACCGGCCACCACGCCGCGGGGGCGCGGACGGAGACGAGGTCATCCTTGACCTCGACGTGCGCGGGCGCCGACCGCGGCGGCGAAGGCACCTTCAGCGCGAATGCGGGGTCGCCGAACAGGCCGCGGATGTAGAGTTGGTAGTGGTTTGGCCCACCGGAGAGTTGACCCGTCTCAAGGACAACCGCAACGACGCTGTTCTGCGCTCCGCGGTGGGCGCAGCCAATTGTCTCGCCATCCAGCACGCCGTTCCAGAACACAAGGCGCTGCTGCTCATCGTAGGCGATGCCGGGGAGTGCGTTGCCCTGGAAGCCGACGGCTCCGTTCCGCATGAGCCGCGCGACGACCGAGTGGAAGTCGGGCTGGCGGTCGAGGGCCGTGGTGAGGCAGCCGCCCGACTCGACGAGCGTCGGCGCGAGCAGCACGTCGGACCCCCAGTCGTAGGTCTGACCCAGGTCGTGCCACCACGAGTGGGCCTGGTGGGTGAGCACCGCCACGCGCGTGAGCGGGGAGTCTTGGTCGAAGGCTTCGGCCCGCTTACCCTTGCTCTTGTCGGTGGGCTTCTCGATCCACCGCAGCGTGTCCACGTCATGGTGGGGCGCCATCGTGAAGCCCACGTTCTCGAAAAGCCTCGCGTAGGTATTCTCCCAGCGGGCCTGGCCGGCCATCGTGGACCAGGACGGGTCGAGAAGCCGCGGATAGGTGACGACGCGGCTGACGTAGAGCGTGGCGAGGCTCACGTTCTCGGCGATGAGACGGCCGAGGGCGATCTCGGCGAACAGGTCGCCGTCGGTGTTGGCGAAGGGAAAGTCCGAGGGCAGATCGCGGTTGGAGTCGGCGCTCTCTCGCACGATGGCCTGGGGGATGGCGTCGGGGAAGCCGACGATGCACAGGTACTCGGGCGGCCTGCCCATCGCCGCATAGAACGCTTTCAGATCGGCAACGACCTGGCCGGCGCACGGGAAGGTGAGACGCACGTCGGCCTTGCCCGAGCCGTTCTCCTCGCCGAGGGTAAGCGAGTAGCGCTGACCGCCAAGCGTCACCGTGTCGCCGGTGCGGAAGGGGCCTTCGCCGGCATCGGAGAAGTCGCCGTTGCCGTTCAGGTCAACGTTGACGGCCCCATAGTCCTTGTCGTTCTTCCCGCTTGTGACCACGAACGCAAAGGGGTGGCCGTTGACCGTGGTAAGGCCCATCCGAGGAGGCCTGCGGCTCTCGGGCGTGCCCTTGGGCGGGCTGGCCTTGCACTCCGCGCCGATGAAGGGGGTCTTCCACAGGGTCTTGTACGGGAGGGGAACCACGATGCCCTGCCTGGCCGCAGCGAGCAGCGGGGCCGCGAGCGAGAGCTTCTTGATGACTGTGGCCTCGCGGTCGAGCGGGTTGACGACAGCGAAGTACGAGGCCGCGATCTTCTGCTCCCGCATCCAGGCCAGTACGGCCGAAGCGTCTTTCAACTCGACGACGACGAGGCCCGTCTCCTTGAGCGCCGCGGCAGCCTTCGGCGCCGAGCCGACTACGATGGCCTTGTGGACTGCAAGACCCTTGAGGACGCCCGCCGTCCCTGCCGACACGTTCTCTGCCGTGGAGAAGAACAGGGGCGACCGGAGCCTTGCCGCCAGGGCCGACGCCACGAGGGCCATGCCATACTCGCCTTCGCGGCAGACGACGGCCGTGTCGGCCGACTTCCAGAAGGTTCGCGCGAGCACGCCGGCAGCCGCGTCGGCCGAATCGGCATCCAGCGCGTGCCACTGCCGCCGGGTGTTCGCGGCCTGTCTCGGCAGCGGGCCGAGGCAGTAGAGGGCCTGCGGCTTGTAGCGGCGCAGATAGTCGTCCATCTCGCGTGTGATGGCCCCCGACTCGTCGAGTGCGATGACGGCGGGCTCGCCGTCGCAGCGCACGGTCGCCGCCGGGACCGTCGCGAGGAATGCGAAGTCCTGCCAGGCCGGGACGCTCGGCAGGTGAACCGCGAAGACCGCCCGGCCGCCTTCCACTGGAGCGGCCTGCAGGCCGTGCAGGCCGGGAAGGCAGCCAAGAAAGGCAAATGAAACGAGCGCCAGCGCCGCCCGTGCAGCGCGGCGTGCGCTTCGGAGGGCAAGCAAGCGGCTCAAGCAAGGCATCATCGCGTTCCTTCCGCGCACAACTCCCGCGGACCCTCTGTCCCTTCCGAATTTCCCGTCCGCCCTATTCTACAAGCACTTGCGTCTCTCGTCTGCGCCGCTCTGCACGCATCGGCCAGGAAAGAGATAAAGGCCAAGCGTCGACACGCTCATCACCTCGCTGCGATTGGCCTTCGCGCCAGAATCCGTCATCTGGTTGTCGCAGATAAGACCCGCTGACACCCGTTGCTCACCCAGCAGACCCCGGACGGCGTTTTCGGGACGCACAGCGGGGTTGAAGCATCCTTTGTGCCCCCCTCCCGCGCGGTCTTTGAGTGGATCGATCGGCGGAGGCTACGACCCCACCTTCGCCAGCAAATCGCCGAGCCGCGATTGATCCGAGGCGGCTTGACGGAAAACGGGCAAGAGCCTACTGTAGATCCGCACGTGCTCCGGGCAGGGCACGGCACGGTCCTGAATCTCGTGGACCCGGTCGATGCGGCTGAAATCGTTCCACAGTCCCACCGCAACGGCGGCCACGGCCGCCGCGCCCAAGGAGCCCGCTTCCTGGCCGACGTTCGTCTTGAGAATGTCGATCCCCCAGGCGTCGGCAAAGATCTGCCGCCAGAGCCTGCTGCGGCTGCCTCCGCCCACGACCACCATCTCGTTGCCCACCGGGCCCAGGCGCCGCAACTCGTCGAGCACCGGCCGAAGGTTCAGAGCGATCCCCTCCAAGGTCGCGCGGATGACGTCGGCCTGGGTGTCACGCAGGTCCAGGCCCAACAACGCCCCGCGGATATTCGCACTTGCATCGAGCGACGAGCCGCCGGCCAGACTGGGGTTGAACAACAGTCCCCTGGCGCCTACGGGCGATTGCCCGGCCAGCGCGGTCATCACATCGTAGGGGTCTTTGCCTTGGGCGCGGGCCTCGTCGGCGAGATTGACGCACAGGTGATCGCGGACCCATTCGAGCGAGGTTCCGCTGGAGAAGATCGCCACAGCCGAGGTGAACATGCCCGGAATGACATGGGTGAAAACGTACGGCCTGGCGGCATCGTCCAGCAAGGGGCGGCTCGACGACACGGCAATCCACGACGACGATCCGGCGGAAGAAGTTTGCGGCCTGGGCGACCGGCCGTTTGTCGGACCAGATGGGGGTCGCCTGGCGGAGGAGGCAGCCGGCGGCACCCAGCGGGACGCACCCCAGGCTATGGCCCGAGATCGCCAGACAGGCGATGCTCCGCGGATCGGCCGCGCCGGTGGCCAACAACTGCCTGGTGCTCTGCACCACGCAGTCCCACCACGCGGCCGGCCGCTGCTCGTGCCAGCCGGTCTGCGGATACTCGGTTTCGTAGGGAACGAAGACAGACGCCAGGCAACGGCCCTCGGCATCGTAGAGCGACGCCTTGTTGCCACCAGTTCCCAGGTCGTAGGCCAGGATCTTATCGGGCATAGATGTTCTCGTGATGAGAGGCTGCCTGCCGCCGGCATCAAACCTCGAAGGCGCCGTCGGGTAGGGCGGCGCACTGCTGGAGGATCCTGATCCCCGAATCAAGGCTGACCCCCAAGCGGCTGACGCCGCGGTGCTTCTTAGAGCCTATCCGGAAAACCGTGGGTCAGGCATATTTATTGAAGCAAACGCGCCTTTGCGTTTGCTTCAAGAAGGTTCTTACCCAACTGTACCCGCCGGGCTGCACGAATATGCCAACCAAAGCCCAACGGCGGGCTTTGGTGGCATATATGCCTGACCCACGGTTTTCCGGATAGGCTCTTAGCCACTTCGGCCAACCGGCGGCCTTCCGCCATCTCGACGTCGGCCCGCACGGCGCTGAGGTCGCTCAGGTGGTTGTGGTCGTTGGTCGTGTTCCCGAACATGTCGATCCGGATGTACTGGAGTTCGATCGGATTGAATGTGTGGGTGTACCCGCCGATGATATACATGGGGTCCCACGAGCGGTTCACCACAGGGTACCCATCGGCCAGCATCAAACTCGCGGTCCAGCCCCCGCTCCAGTAACCCTGATGGTAAGACGTGAAGCCGGCGTCCTTCGGAAGATTCACGAATTTCGCCGAAGCCCGGGACCTCGCCATCCATCGGCCCGACGTGGATGTACGGGGAATCCGGACACATCTCGGCGATCTGTCCGACTACTCTATCCATGGCCGTCCAGAACTCCGGGGTGTCCTGGAGAAGCCGTCCCTTGATCCTCTCCTTCACTTCCGGGGTGAAGACCTCCGGCATCGAATTGAACAACTCGTGAGGGATGAAGTAGCAGTGCCACGCCTCGAATTGCGGCAGGATCGCCACCCCGCGCACCTTGGCGTACTCCACCAGGCCCTTCATCTCCCCGCGCGACGGATTGAGCCAGAACTGCCAGACGTTCTCGCGGGTGGGCTCTGCACGGTTCGAGGAGAGACTCGTCCACCACTGCCACATGGACATGTGGGGCATGTAGTAGCGGATTTTGTACAGCCGGCACATCTGTATCGTCTGTTTGACCTGCCCAAGCGTATGAGGTTGGTGCTTGATGCACACCTGGATGCCGCGCAGGTTGTAATCCGGCGAATCGGCAACCCTGAGCCGGGGATCGAGATTCAGGACGATGTCACCCTTGGCGGCCTCTCCCTGCGCGGCGGCCAGTTGCCGTCCAGTGGTCTGCAGGATTTCCTCTGAGAGGAGTTTCGCCAGCGGCAGAAGCGACGCGTCCGTTGCCACAATACGGCTCTTGCCGGTCAGTTCCAGCGATCCGCTCTTGGTTTCCACGGACTTCGGCCAGGGGACAAGATCGACCTCCGCTTTTGCTGCTGCCCCGACGGCTGACGAAACGATCATGACCAGAACCGCCACGGTCGACGCCATTGTGTTCTTCAAGGCCATTCCTTCTTTGTTGTTGGTTCTTCTCACGGTTTTCATTTGCTCCGGAAAGGCGAGGCGGGCAAACCCTCTTTGTTCATCAGGTTCGGCTGTGCCAGTTTGCGGTGCATGTCGGCAGCGCAAGTGCGGGAGTTCGGTCCGGTCATCCCCTGTCATAGAGGTTGCAGCCTTCGGGGTTCATGCTGAAGGCGACCAACTGTGTGTCGCACAAGAAGAGCGACGGCCATTCTCTGCAACGGTGCAACTCGGAGACAGCCCTTCTCGAGCCACAGAAGGAACCATCGTTGGGCCGGGATTCCCCGGCCGCGTCACCCCTATTTCGCCTGGTTGACAATCACCTCAACGATGTGCACAAACGGGTTGGCGCTGTTCTTGAGCATGTTGATCCGCACGTAGCGGGCATCGGTTCTGGCAAACGTCCCTGCGTAACCGTTGGCGGTGGCGGGGACAGTGTTTTTCGAGAAGTCCAGCACCTTCGTCCAGGTCTTCCCGTCCACCGACACCTCCGCGGTCAACTGGTAGTACCGGCTGCCATCGTGGTGGGTGATGACGTTGATGAAGTCGATGGGGTATGCCTTCCCCAGGTCAATCTGCAGCCACTGCGGCGCCGGCCCGGCTGAGGCCCAGTGCGCGCCCGCGTCGTCGGCCCGGCCGTCGACGGCGATTCTCGCGAACCAGCCGTCGGTACGGTCCGGCGCCGGCCCCACGGTCACGGGTTTCCGGGTGGCAGGTTCGGCTTGACGACGATCACGCGGCGGAACCAGCGGCCGACCAGGTAGCCCTGCTGCACGTCCTGCCCATCGAACAGCCCGGCCCGCAGGTGGACCGTTCGATCCACGTTGATCGGGCCGGTGTAGATTTTCCAGGTCTTGTTGGGCAGGCTGTTGTCGAGGGTGTATTTGGTCGTCAAGTCCTTGCGCTTAGGGACCAGCGTGATCGTGAGGGGCTCCTCGAACGTGTTCTCGTCGCGGACACGCTCGCCCTGCACCTGGATCGTGATAGGATGGACCAGTCCCTCCAGGATGGCATCCGTGTGCGCCAGGCGGGCCTTGAACTCCGCCAGGGTGCCGCCGGCCTTCGGGTTCCATGCCCTCTCGCCCACCAGCGCCAGGCGGTCACGCAGGCTCTGGATCTCGATGGACTCGGAGTTCTCCCAGGAACACAGTTGCGTGCCCATCAGATTCTGCGTGTCCTGGAGCGTCGTGTAGTCGGTCGAGCCCTCCCGGCCGAACTTGGGGAGGTCCCAGTTGAAGAGGAAATCCAACGACCGCTTGTTATCGCGGACGATGTAGAGCGGCGTCCACGTGGCGTTGACGACCGCGTAGCCGCTCTTGACGATCTCAACGGGGCTCCGCCCCTGGGACCACACCATGACCAGCGCCTCCTTGGGCAGCGGATAGGCGCCGCCGGCGTTCCACGCCTCTTCCCAGACAATCGCCTTCTTGCCTCGCTTGGCGACCACGTCGTGGATGTCCACGATGAACTTGCAGTAGAGGTCGTGCGGGCTCTTGATGTTGCCGAATTTCGCCTGGGCTTCCTTGTACTCGGGGGTCTTCTCCAGCCCGCCCAGGCCCACCTCGTCGGCGCCCAGGTGGACGTAGGGGGTGCCCCGGAAGACGTCCATCACCTCGTTGAGCAGGGCGGCGACCGCTTCGAGGGTCCTGGGGCTGGCAATGTTGACCGTCGAACCGTTGCCGGGGAAGGCAAACGTCTCCGGGGCATCGCCGACCAACCGGCCGCTGTGGCCGGGCAAGTCCATCTCCGGAACGATGTGCACGCCGCGCGCCTGCGAGAACCGCTCCAGGTCCTTCATCTCTTCGAGCGTGTACGGATCGATGCGGGGCTTCGATCTCGGCTCGAACCGGGCGAACTCCCAATTGCCCTTGCCCACCTGCGGGAACTTGGTGGAAGGGAACATGAACAACTGGTCGTCGGAGATGTGCACGTGCAGGTACCGGATCTTGTACAGCCGGCACAACTCGATAACCTGCTTGATGCCGGCGGGCGAATGATACTTGCGGGCAAGGTCGATGAGCACGCCGCGGTACGGATACGCGGGCTCGTCATCCACGCTCAAGCACGGCAGCGAAAGAGCGCCGTTGACGGCCTTCATCGCCTGGAGCAGCGTCACGGTGCCCGTGGCCACAGCGAAGTAGTCGGCCCCGGCCACGACCGCGGTATCGGCAACCGTCAGTGTGTAGCGTTCGCCCTTGAGCGACGGATCGAGCACGAGTGCGATGTCTCCCTTGCCGGGCTTGCCATCGCCCGTCGCCAACCGGACGCCCGCGACCGTGAAGATCTCCTCCGACAGGACCGTGGCCAGCGGCGCCAGCGTCTTCTCGGCGACCACGAGGCGGCTTCGCTCCGTGATCGCCAGGGCGCCCTGCACCGGCCTGAGCGTCTTCGGCCAGGGAACCAGCGAGGGCCCGGAGGAGTTCGCCGCCTCGCCCCACGCAACGTCAAGCGCGATCAGGCCCACAAGGACAACAAACACCGGCAGAACCAGGCGTGTCATGTCGCGACCCTTCCGATGGCCCGAACGCGGACTCCGGCCTCTCTAGCGTTTGCCCGGCGGCACGCGCATGGTGGCCTCGGACCACATCTGCCGAGTGATGTGGTCTTCCATGATGTGCTGGTAGAACCGCATCCAGGTGGTCTCCGTTGGCTTGCGGCCGTACTCGGGATCGCCGCCCGGGCGGTTCTCGCCTTCGAAGCGTCCGGCGTCGCTGGTGGGCACCACGTCGTCGGGGTAGTGCAGCACGTTGTGGAACATCCAGTCGATCTGGTGGAGCCACTCGTGCAGTTCCATTTCCCCGGACGCTTCCCCCGGAAACGGGTAGTTGGTGTGCCAAGCGACGTCGACGTAGCCCGCCCCGCCCATTTCGGCGAGGCTGGCGTAGGTGGCGGCGATCCACGGCGCCGGCACGTCCGGCCCCTTGTCTCCATTGAACTTCACGTAGGAGAAGACGGTGTCGTACTGCTTGCCCTTGAGCAGCGGATCGGTGAACGGGCGGATAAGATGCGGCGCGGGGCAGAACGGCCCCTTGCCGGTGCCTTCCATCTTCGTGAGAGGCTCATCGACGACCGCGAAGTCGGCGTCAACCCGCAGCATGCCGCTGGAATGGTGGAACACGTGTTTGCCGAAGTCCTCGACGCTCTTACGGATCTTCTTCTCGTCGTCGGGGTTGATGGTCTTGTGGACCTCGACCGTCTTCTCGCCGTCTTTCCAGGAGAAGTCCAGTTGCCGGAAGATGACCACGAGGATTTTCCAGGGGCGGGCCTTCCGGGGGTCGGTGTTCCGCGGCACCTTGGGGCGCAGTTCCTTGATGTGGGTTCGGGCCTCGACCCGCTGCGCCTCGGTGGCTGCGCAGCGGTCAATGACGCGTTCCCACGCCTCCAGGGCGCCCGGCCAGTCCCGGGCCTGCTCGGCGGTCAGCGCCTTGTCGCGGCAAGTGGCAGCGTCCAACACCTGCGGCGCCGATGCTTGGGAGGGATTGGAGGGAGGGGCTGGCTTCTTCTCGGCGCCCGCCGCCACATACGGAGTGAGGAGGAGAACCATGACCAGCAACAGCAATCCAGGCATTCTCATCTCGTCGCAGCCTCCTAGAGGCAATCTCTTGATATCCGACTTGCCGGCGGCCTGCGCCCGGCGTCCCCTACCGCTTGCCGCACAACACTACAGTGCTGTGCGTCTTCGGCAACAGTAGCACGATTAAGCCCTGGGCGCAGGTGAGAGTCTTTCGGTCCGGTCAGCATCGGTCAGCCCGGGCACTCCCTGGTTTTAACGCCGATGCCGTGCCGGCGCCTTAAGCGTCTCGTCTGTCGTGATGAGCAGTTTGTCGACCGCAACGCCATCCTGTTTCATCCAGAGGCTGACGGTATGTGTGCCGGGCTTGTCGATAGTGAACGCCTTCGACCGCACCCACCTCCAACCGGTGCACCCCAGGGGGATAACCTCACGGCCGCTCAATGATGGGTGCGGTTCTCAAGCGCGGTCGGATGGGCAGTTGTTCGACGCCGTTGAAATCGGGATCCGCCATGGCCCGAATCTCCTCTTCGCCCAAGTATGGGCAATTGGCGTCGATCCAGGCAATCAGCCTGAGCAGTCCGACTGGGTCAACCTTGGCGTCGTGGTGCTTGCCGCTCATCGCCAGCAGTATAAGCGGGCTCCGCCCGGAAAGATACCGCATCGGTCGCAACGTCCTGTGAATGGTTGAAGGTCCGTCAGTGGCAGGATCATTCGGATACACGTCATCGGCCTTCAAGCCGTACACGGGGATCGCTCCTGCAAGACCGTAGCCGGGCTGGCCCGTCTTGGGGACGGGAATCGGCCAGGCGGCCGGCCCGATGAGCGTCAGATAAGGCTCCTTGAAAAGCGAGAAGGCACCCGAGGCGGGGCGCAGTGTCAGATCCAGTTTCTTGCGGGCCTCTCCATCGCCCTGGTGGCACTTGCCGCAATGGCGGTCCAGCACCGGCTGGACGAACCGCTCGTAGCCTATGGTCTCGGCGCCCCAGGGGGGTGGGCTCAAGGCGGTTGGCGGGCGCCGCCACGCCAGTCCCGGCGTGTTCGGCGGCGCGATGCCGTGCATGCTGTGGCAGCCAACACACCCACGCTGTTCGCCCGGGAGCACCCCGGTAAACGAACGCATCGTATGCAGCGCCCGGTAGTGCTCGTCCAGCAGTTGAAAAAACAAGGCTTGCCCCGCCGGAGCCTCGAAGTAGACCGACCCATCCGGCTCGATCGGCACGGTGGAGACGATCCGCTTGACCGCCTCCGTCTGGACAGCCGAGACGGCCGGTCCCGAAAACTCAAAGACCTTCTTCCAGGTGGAATACGTCTTGGCGTCTTGCTTGAAGACCCGCAAATACTGAGACTGTAGCAGCATTACCGGCGTAGAGGCTGTCCGAAAAACCGAGGGTCAGGCATATTTATTGAGGCAAACGCGCTTTTGCGTTTGCCTCAGTAAAGTTGTTGCGGTTCTCCTTCCCGGGGCTGAAGCGACATGCCAACCAAAGCCCAACGGCTGGCTTTGGTCGCATATATGCCTGACCCGCGGTTTTTCGGACAGGCTCTTCGACCGCGGTAAGGATGCTACACTATCGTTTTCATTCCAAGTTTTCGTGTGGCCGGAGGCAGGTCGGCGGCACGCAGACCGCGGGGCGCCCGGTCGTCATGGTTCGCAGAAATGCCCTTGACAGGCTCCGCCGACAGTGCTACTATGTGAGTACCTTGTAACGGAGTTGCCGATGGACGCGACCAGCAGGAAACTCTACGAGATGAAGGCCGAGGTCATCCAGGCCGCGGGGCACCCGATCCGCCTGGCCATCATCGACTTCCTCAAGGACGGCGAGCAGTGCGTCTGCGACATCGCCACGCACGTCGGCGCCCAGCGGTCGAACGTCTCGCGGCACCTGGCGGTGATGCTCCAGGCGGGCATCGTCGATTGCCGCAAGGACGGCCTTAAGATGATCTACTCCCTGAAGACCCCCTGCATCCTGAACTTCCTTTCGTGCGTGACCGACGTCCTGCGCGACCAGGTCAAGGCCCAGACGGCGGTCTTGCGGAGACTGTAGCAGGTCTTTTTTTCGGGATATCCGTGAATATACGATCACATAGTGACCCATAGGGTTGACCGCAACGGGGCCGCAGGAGGAACTGTCTCGTGAAAGACTGGAAGAAGATGGCCGTGCTGGTGGCGGTGTTCCTCGTAGCCTATTTCATTCCGTTGGGTAGTGGGAAGGTTTCAAACGCCATCCTGGAGGCCTTCCGGCTGCTCCAGTGGTATGCAGTCAATCACACGCTGGCGTGCGTGGTGCCGGCGATGTTCATCGCGGGGGCCATCTCGACGTTCCTGTCGCAGGCTTCGGTCATGCGATACCTGGGGCCGAAGGCCAACCGGCCGCTGGCCTACACGGTGGCATCGGTGTCGGGCATCATCCTGGCGGTCTGCTCGTGCAGCGTGCTGCCGATGTTCGCGGGCATCTATACGATGGGGGCGGGGCTGGGGCCGGCCAGCGCGTTCCTGTATTCCGGGCCGGCGATCAACGTCATGGCCATCTTCCTGTCGGCCCGCGTGCTGGGGCTGGACCTGGGCGCAGGGCGGGCCATCGGCGCGGTGGCATTCGCCTTCATCATCGGCCTTGCGATGGCCCTCATCTTCCGCCGCAGCGAGCAGAAGCGGGTCGATGCGGCGATGCAGATGCCCGAGGCCCCACACAGCCCGCGCCGCCTTTGGAAGACGGCGCTCTACTTCCTGGCCATGATCCTCTTCCTCGTGTTCAGCGACTGGTACAACACCAACGACGTGGCCATCACGATGAAGGACGGGGCGGTCCTCGCGGCCAACGTCCGCTACCAGACGCAGGACACGATGGACATCCAGGAGTACCAGGCCGACGGCCAACTGAGCACCGACGTGCGGCGCCTGAACCTGGCGGATGTGGCGGCGGTCGAGCCGGTGCCCGGCTTCGTGATGACGGTACACGGCCTGAAGTGGTACCTGGCGGGGGCGATGGGTCTGGCGGTCCTTGTGATGCTCTGGCGGTGGTTCTCGCGCGACGAGGTCAAGCAGTGGATGCAGGCGACGTGGGACTTCGGCTTGATGATCGTGCCGCTGCTCTTTGGCGGCGTGTTCCTGACGGGGTTCATCGGGGCGCTCATCCCGGAGAAGTACGTCGCCACGCTTGTGGGCGGCGACAGCCTCGTCTCGAACTTCGTCGCGGCCTTTGTGGGCATGATCTGGTACTTCGCCACGCTGACCGAAATCCCCATCGTCGAGATGCTGACGCGGCTGGGCATGGGGCGCGGGCCGGCGCTGGCGCTGCTCTTGGCCGGTCCCGCCCTGTCGCTCCCGAGCATCCTGGTGATCTACAAGATCGTCGGCTTTAAGAAAACGTTCATGTTCTGCCTGCTTACAGTAGTCATGTCGACCATCGTGGGGTGGATATTCGGCATGTTTGTTTCCTAAGCGCCGCCGACCGGATGAGGTCGTCGATGGCCGTCATCACAACATTTCCGAGACGCGAGGAATGGCGCAAGGCCCAGGCGCGCCTGGACGCCCGGAGGCTCGCCTATGCCGTCGTCTCGCCCGACCCGGGCTTCGCAACGGTGGGCGCGCCTGCACTGGTGGTGACTACCGAGGCGCAGGCGGCGCTGATGGACGACAGGGGCGATCCGGTCGTCTGTGCGGGCTTCGTGGACTACCGGCCCGCCGGGATGCCGGTGCCGGCCCAGCCGCCGCGCGGCTTTGAAGAAGACGTATTCGGCGACGCGGCTATCGTGGTGCTGGCCCCGTGCGTGGCGGACCCGACGAAGATCCGCCTCATCGCCCACACGAGCGGCGACATGGCCAAGGTCTTCCCGTACATGAACGCCGAGATGCGCGAGGCGTCGTACAACGCCAAGGGGCCGACGTTCACGTTCATGGACCGGTACCGGATGATCTCAATGTACCCGCGGCGGATTGCGGTCGCCAAGGCCGACGACATCGTGGATGGGTGGCGGACGCTGGAGATGATCCGCTGCCGCGTCAACGACGCCTGGGCGCGCCGGGCACAGATTGAGCCTTGCTACGAGATCCGCGAGAAGCCCCCGGCGCTGGAGATTTTCAAGCGCCTGCCGAAGACCAACTGCCGCGCGTGCGGCGAGGCGACGTGCCTGGCGTTCGCCGTGCGGGTCTGGATGGGCGAACTGCCGGCGTCGAAGTGTCTGCCGGTGTTCCGGGGCGAGTACGGGCACCTGAAGGACGCGCTGGTGGAGATTTGCATGGGGCTGGGTGCGGCAACCTGAGTGTGTAGCGGCGCGAGGTGGGGCGGTTCCCTCCTCGCTTGATGACCGGTGGAAACGCCTTTCGGCAAAGGAGAAGGTCATGGCGTCGGAATGTTGTGGAAGCAGCAAGAAGAAACCGAAGCAAGCGGACTGCTGCGGCGGCGGCGAGAAGAAGACGGTGCTCCTCTACGCCTGCTCGGGCGGGGCCAACGTGGCCGAGATCGCCGACCGGGCCGCACGGGAACTGATGTTCGCCGGCTGCGGCAGCATGTTCTGCCTGGCGGGGATCGGGGCGGGCATCCAGGGCATGGTCCAGACCGCCAGGGACGCCGATCTGAATCTCGTGCTGGAAGGTTGCCCGATGGACTGCGCGAAGAAGATTTTCGACAACGCCGGCGTCACCAACTACGTGCAGGTCAAGGTGACCGACCTGGGCATAGAGAAGGTCAAGGGCGTTCGTGCGACAGACGAACATGTAGCCGCCGCGGTGGCCAAGGCCCGCGAGGTTCTGGCCAAGGCATAGTGTCCGTCGGCCGAACGAGGAAGGAGCCGCCGTGAAAGACCCCGCAAGGAAAAAGTCGCTGCTGGGCCTCGTCATCGATTGTCTCATGTTGCTCCAGATGGGCGCACTGGCGGGAATCGGCCTTCTCATGAAGTTCGTCCTGGTGCCCGGCTATGAGCGAAACGTCGTTTACGGAAGGGGCGCCCAACTCTACGCCTTCGGCCTGGACCGTCATGAATGGGGAACGATCCACATGTGGATCGGAGTTTCGCTGGTGGCGGCGCTCGCGCTGCACGTCGTTCTCCACTGGAACCGGATACTCGGCCTCCTGCGTGGCGTAAGCGGGTCCGCGGCCGTTCGGGCGGCGATCGCGATCGGAGTGCTTCTGCTGGCGGCGGCCCTGGCGTCATTCCCGCTGTGGGTCGCGCCAGAAGTTGAAACGGGAAAGGCCGGCGAAGGCCGCCGGGGTCAGTGGGAGGACCGTCGGCCTGAGTCCGGGAGCGAGGCCCGCCCTCAAGGCGGACAGAGACAAGGAGGAAGAGCATGGCGCTGATACAAATCCTCGGGCCGGGATGCCCGAAATGCAGACAACTGGCGGAGAACGCCGAGGCCGCGGCCAAGGCCCTGGGTGTGGATTACTACATCGAGAAAATCACGGAGATCAACAAGATCACCGCTTTCGGAGTGATGATGACGCCGGCGCTCGTGGTCGACGGCCAGGTCAAGGTCGTCGGCAAGGTGCCTTCGCCCGAGGCCATCAAGGCGATGCTGAAGTAGGAGCCGCGGCGCCGCGCAACCGATAGCGCAGCGCCGTACGCCGGGTGTGCGCCTGGGCGGAGGACACCATGGCCGAGCGGAACGTTCCGATCATACTGACCGCCCTTGACGTTCAGCGCGTCCTGCGGGCGGTGCTGGACCGCGACGGCGCCGAGGCGCTCGACATCCTGGACAAGGTGGTCAAGCTGCAGGTCGATAAGGCGCTGGCCCCGTCGCACTGTCGCCCGGCGTTCGAGTTGCAGGGAGGTGAACTGCCGATCGCCCCGCCGCCATTGGGCCCGCGGAAGGAAGGCAAGCCATGACGCCGCGGCCGGGCGGCGTTGCCGCTGTTGCCGACGGGTCGGTTCACAAGGTCTGACATGCAGGAAGAAAGGAATCCTCCGATGGTGGGCAGAATGGTCCGAAGTGCCCTCGCCAGCGCGCTGGTTGTCGCGGCGGTTGTCGCGATGGCCATGAGCGCCGGATGCCAGGAGGCAGGCAGGGCAACCCGCACGCACCGGGGGACCGGCTTGCCAAGACTTGTAGAACTCGGCATCCCCGTGTGCATCCCTTGCGCCATGATGGCGCCGGGTCTTGAGGAACTGAAGAACGAATACGCCGGCCGGCTGGAGGTTGAGTCCATCGACACCCTCCGCGACCCCGGCGCCAAGGGGCGGTATGACGCCCCCTTCTGCGCCACGCAGATCTTCATCGACGCGTCCGGCAAGGAACTCTTCCGTCACGTGGGGTACTATTCCAAGAGAGACATCCTGGCGAAGTGGAAGGAACTGGGCGTGAACCTGGAGACCCCGGCGGGACGGCGGGAAGCCCCCAACAGCGCTGCCCTGCCCAAGGCCGGCGGCGGCTGAGCGGTCAAGGCCCGCGACGCAGCGACGGGCCAGGAGACAGAATCCGGGGAGCAAGGATGCACGAGGCGGGCTTGTTGGCACAGTGTCCGTGCAGCGGCGAAGGAGAGGGGATTCCGCCCCTGGTTCTTTTCGGCATCGCCGCCGTAGGCGCGTGGGTTGCGCACAGGACGTGGCGTGCATGGAGAAAGGACGGTTTATCGCATATGAGCAAGGTATGGAAGATCGCCATCGTGGTGGTGCTGGCCGCAGTCGTGGCCATCGTCATCATCAACAGGCAGATGGGGCCGTCGCCGGGGACGGACGCGGCCAAGGGCGCCGCTGGAGTCTCACAGCCTGCGGCCGGCCTGCCGCGCCTCCTGGACCTTGGGTCGGTTTCCTGCATCCCCTGCAAGATGATGGCCCCCATCCTTGAGGAGTTGAAGAAGGAATACGCGGGCCGGCTCCAGGTGGAGTTTGTTGACGTGATGGCGAATCCCGACGCCGCCGGGCCGTACAAGATCAGCCTCATTCCAACACAGATCTTCTTCGATGCCTCCGGCCAGGAACGTTTCCGGCACGAGGGTTTCTTCTCGAAGGCAGACATCCTGGCCAAGTGGAAGGAGTTGGGCGTTTCGCTGAACGCACCGGCGGCCGCCCCGCAGGAGAGCGAGACCTCCGCCACCAGCACGGGCTGCGGCGGTACGGGATTCGGCTGAGGGCGATAGACCCGGCGGCCCTGGCGGCCGTCACATAAACAGAAGATGACTTTTGTGGCGTGTCTGCCCTGATGCAGAGTCAGGGCAACAGCCCAACAAGCGAAAGGGCAATGACATGCGAACGGAACTCCGCACGATGGGGGTGACGCTGCTCGTTCTGGCGGCCGGTGGATTGGTCGTCATCGGGGTCGGCTGTTCTCCGCCGCAGGGCCAGGCGGCCGCCGCGCTCAAGGATAAGGACGCTTCTGAACCAGCCGCCGAAGGAGTCGCTCTGGGGCATCCCTTGCCTGAGCGCCCGGCCCGCGCCATGGGGGTCTGCCCGCCGTTCATGCTGCGCGATGAGAAAGGCAACGTGATTGACCCCGCCAAGGGCGCGAATGCCGATCTTCCCTACTCGCCCAAACAAACCTGCGGCGCCAGCGGCTGCCACGACTACAACCTCATCACCCAGGGCTTCCACTTCAGGCAGGGCAAGGGCGAGACCCTGCCGAAGGAGTACGCGGCCCTCTACAACTGGGTGACCTACCCCGGCGTTTACGGCGGGACGTGGTGCTCTCCGGCCCCTCTCTACCGGCAACTGGCGCCCAAGCAGAACACGAACGCCCGAATGATTGACCTGACCTCCTTCGAGTTCATCACCGCCACGTGCGGCGACTGCCATCCCGGCGGAGGCCCGCTGGAGTACGACCGCGACGGCAAGCGTTACGACGAGTGGATGCGCGATTCGGCTTCGGGCATGACGGCGGGCGGCGACAATGGCCTTGATGGCGACTACTACAAGGCCCGCTGGTCGCAGACTGGCGTGATCGAGGCGGATTGCCTGCTGTGTCACATGCCCGAGTACGACTACAAGAAGCGCAACGCCGAGTTAGCGAAGATGAACTTCCGGTGGGCCGCCAGCGCCGGCGCAGGCTTTGCCACCGTCCAAGGCAGCGTGAAGGCCAGTGAGACACCCAAGGTCTCTTATAGGCCGGAGTGCTTCGATGCCGACGGCAACATCCTGGTTCACATCGTGCCGGAGCCGCGAAACGAGACCTGCCTGAACTGCCACGCCAAGCCCGGCTGGAAGAAGCGCGGGGCCGCCTTCTCCCCGCGCACCGACGTGCACCTCGCGGCGGGGCTTCGGTGCGTGGACTGCCACGCGGGCGGCAGCCGGGCCGCCGACCCCCGCATCCGGGGCTGGCAGGTCCACCACTGGGGCAAGGGCGACGATCCGGCCGGCTACGTTCGCAACGACCTCGACAACACCGTCCGTGCCTGCCAGGACTGCCATCTCGGGGGCTGGTTCAACGCCCCCCGCGCCACCCACGCGTGGCTGCCCCCGCTGCACCTGGAGAGGCTCGCGTGCGAGGCCTGCCATATCCCCACGCGCGCGGTCAGAAGCGCCCTCGTCCAGGCCAGCGACGTCTACAACCCCGCCCCCCGAATCCTGCCGCCCCCCAAGCACATCTGGACCTTCTACGACCAAGAGATGAACTTCTGGAACCACTACGGCGAACTCAATCTCTTCTCCCAGAAGGACCAGCCCACCAACCTGTTTCGTCCCACGCTCGCCCGGTACAAGGGCAAGATCTATCCCGTCAACCAAGTGCACAGCACGTGGGTCGGCTATGAGGAAGAGGGCAAGCCGGGCCTCAATCAACTCTTCATGAAAGACTTCTTCACGATGTGGATGGAGCACGTCAAGGACCGCAAGTCCAACAGTCCCGAACTGGCGGCCATCACCGACGACAACCGCGATGGCATCATCGAGGTCAATCGGCCGGAGGAGATTGACGCCCTCCTGACCGCCGTGCGGAACTACCTGACCAAGACGGGATTCCCCCTGGAGGGCAAGCGGCTTGTGTGGGTGAACGACCACCGGGCATACTACTCCGCGCACGAGAGCCGCGAACTGCCGCGCGCGCCGCACGAGGCGACCGCCTACGCCTCCGTCCACAAGTACGCGCACGATGTGGCCCCCGCCCGCGCGGCCCTCGGCATCGGCGGGTGCACGGACTGCCACCGGGTCGGCTCGCCCTTCTTCGAGGGCAAGGTGCTTGACACCGTCTTCTCCGCCGAGGACGCACAGCCGCGATGGGTGCCGAACCACACGCTCCTCGGGATCTCGTCTTCCTGGGTGCGGCTAGGGGCATTCCGCGAGGAGTGGCTCAAGCCGATTCTCTACGGCGTCCTCGGCGCCGTCGCCGCTCTCGTGGCGATCCTCGTCCTGCGAGGGCTGGCGGTGAGCAACAGCGCCTTGGCGCCCTCCACGGCCCGGATCCTCGGGTGGCTGCTTGTGGCTGCGTGCGCTTTGGGTGGGTGGTGGATAGCAGGGATTCCCGACCTGATGGACTACATGACCTTCCGGCGGTTCACCCTGGACGCCAACCACTTCTGGGTGGGGCTCGGCACCGTTGTGCTGGGGGTCGTGGTGGCGCTGCTGGCCTCACGCGGCCCGAGCCGGGCATCCAGGCCCCTGGCGAAGGCCCTCTGGGTGCTTGTAGTCCTCACAGGTGCCTGCGGCATCTTGATGCTCTTGAAGGCGGGGTGGCTGGAGCAGGTCACCAGGCTTTCCTACACGGGCTTCGATCTTGGGCTGGCGGCCATCGCCTTGGTGTGCGGCCTGGAAATGCTCCTGCGGCTGTGCCGGCTGCCTACAGCCCGGACCGGAAGCCCGGCGGCTGGCCAAAACGCGTGACGAAAAGTGCCAGGGCCGACCCCTCGGGTGGGAAGGAGAGCGTTCATGAAACTCGGTCACATGTTGCCGGTTGCGGTTCTGGTTGCCGGGCTGCCGGGGACGTACCTGTCGGCGGAGGGGAAGCCCGCCGCCTCGCCTTGATCCTGGTGCTTATGGGCACGGTGTAAGTGGCGCTGCGGCAGGCCGTTACCCGGAAAGTGCCCTCGCCCACGATGGCAGTTGAGGGCTCGGGATGGGAGGCGGTGGCCGCACGAAGGACCCGTGGCCCGTGGGGGGCTTCTGGCGCACCGCCCCGCGAGCCGCCACCGAGAGGCAGGTCGCCCTATGCCCAAACGCTTGGCAGCCTGCGCGGCCCTTCTGGTATTCTGGGCCATGCCCGGGCCGTTCAGCCACGCCGGGGAGAAGCAAGAACCCGATGCGCCCGACTGGAGCGACGCCTTGAAGGACATACCCCTTGGCCCCTTTCGCCTCGACATCGGCGGAAGCCTCCGGCTTCGTTACGAGGACCAGAGCAACTTCAATGCCCAGCGCTACGCCGACACACGGAAACAAACGTATCGGGAAGACCAGTTTCTCCTCCAGCGTGCGCGCTTGGACTTCAACCTCCGCCTTTCCGAGGAGGCCCGTGTGTATGCTGAAGTGCAGGATGCCCGTGCCTACGACTCCGACTTCCGCGAGAGCGACTTCTTCGGCAACAACCCGTACTGGAACGATGCGGACCTGCGCCAGGGCTATGTGGAGTGGCGCCACATCGGCGGCAGCCCGCTGGGTCTCAAGATCGGCCGCCAGGCCATGTCCTACGGCGACAATCGCGTCTGGGGACCGGGCGAGTGGGGCAACGTCGGGCGCTACACCTGGGACGCCGCCAAGGTCATCGTGGATCTTCCCTTTGCCGAGACCCATTTCATCTTTGCCAACCGCGTCCGGTACGACGCCCACGCCTTCGACCGGCGAGATCCTCGCCTCGACGCGTACGGGGCCTACGCCATGCTGAAGAACCTGCCCCTCAAGGTGGACTTCTTCTGGTTGGGCAAGAAGACCCGCCCCGACCTGGTGGCCAACGCCAGGGGAGACCGCCTGGACCTCGACACGCACACTCTGGGCTTCTACGTGGACGGCAAGACGGTAAGCCGGTGGGACTACGCCGGCACGCTCGCCCACACGTTCGGCGGGCGCAACGCCGCCGACGTGGATGCCTGGGGCGCCAACGCGCACCTCGGCTACACGTTCGACGCCCCCTGGGAGCCGCGCCTCGCCGCCGAGTTCAGTTACGGCAGCGGCGACCACCGGCCGGGGCAAGGCGACCACAAGACCTTCGACGGCGCCTTCGGGGCCGTGGACATCCTCTATTACGGGCGCATGAACCTCTTCTGCTGGATGAACATCCAGGACTACCAGGCTTCCTTCAGCCTCAAGCCCGCCAAGCGGCTCACGCTGTTCGCCGACTGGCACCTGTTCCGCCTGGATTCCAGCGCCGATGCGTGGTATTACGTCAACGGCCAGCCGCAGCGCCAGGACCCGGCGGGGCGCTCCGGCTCGACTGTCGGACAGGAACTCGACCTCATGATCCGCTACAAGGTCAGCAACCACTGCGAGGTGCTGGCGGGTTATTCGCACTTCTTCGCTGGGCGGTTTCTCAAGAACACGGGGCCAAGCCCCGACGCCGACTGGTTCTTCCTTCAGACAACCTACTCGTTCTAGGGAGGATTTCTGAATAATGAACATACAACAACCTATTGCTTACGCTGGCGCGATGGGCGCCGCCGTTCTCGGAGCGGGGTTCCTCGTGGCGTGCCTGGCGGCCGCCGAGACGCCTCCCGCACCAGCGGCCGGCAGCCGGGCTTCGCCCGTCGCCGAGGCGCATCCCGGCCTCGCGTCCGGGTGCCTCGCGTACGCCCGCCTCGCGGACCTGCCGAAGGGAACGCTTCTGAAGGCCGGCGACCTTGTCATCACCGAGAAAGACGTGGCCGATGAGATCGCCAAGGCGCCGCAGGACGTGCAGGCCCAACTCAAGAAAAGCGGCTTCTTCATGCTGGAACAGATCGCCGGCCCCAAACTCATCGTCCAAGTCGCCAAGGCCGAGGCCGCCAAGACGGGGAAGGAACTGCCGCCGCAGGTGGACCGGCTGGTCATTGACAACCACATCGGCGGCCTTGTTGAGAAGGTCGAGGCAACCGACGCCGAGGTCGCCGATTTCTACCATAAGAACAAGGACATGGTTGGCGGCGCGACGCTCGACCAGGTGAAGCCCGAGATCCGTAAGTACCTCGTCCGCGAGAAGCAGCAGGCCGTGATTGCCAAGTACATCGAGACCCTCGGCCAGCGGACCCCCATCGAGGTCTCGGCCGCGTGGGTGAAGGAGCAGGCGGCGCTGGCGAAGGACAACCTCGTGGACAAGGCCCGCATGAGCGGCCGGCCGTCGCTGGTGGACTTCGGGGCATCGGGTTGCCAGCCGTGCGAGTTGATGGCGCCCATCCTGGAAACGTTGAAGAAGAAGCACGAGGGCAAAGCCAACATCCTCTTTGTGCACGTCCGAGAGATGCAGGTCCTGGCCGCGCGGTACGGCGTCCAGTCCATCCCCGTCCAGGTGTTCTTCGACAAGGACGGCAAGGAAGTGTTCAGGCACGTCGGCTTCTTCCCGCAGGATGAACTTGAGAAGAAACTGGCCGAACTGGGGGTCAAATAGCGATGGAGCAACTCTTCACTGCGCTGACGCACGCCGTCGAAGGCACGCCCGCCATCGCCCTGGGAGCGGCGCTCGTCTGGGGTATCCTGAGCATCCTGCTCAGCCCGTGCCACCTGGCCAGCATTCCCCTGATCGTCGGCTTCATCGACGAGCAGGGCCGCATCTCGACCCGGCGGGCGTTCTTCATCTCGACCCTGTTTGCCGTGGGCATCCTCATCACCATCGGCGCGATCGGCGCCATCACGGCCGCCGCCGGGCGCATGATGGGCGACGTGGGCCGCTACGGCAACTACTTCGTGGCGGCCATCTTCTTCGTCGTCGGGCTGCACCTGGTGGGCGTGATTCCGATGCCGTGGTCGGGGCCGGGGCAGGTCGGCATGAAGCGAAAAGGGATGCTGGCGGCCTTCATCCTGGGCCTCGTGTTTGGCATCGCCATCGGGCCGTGCACCTTTGCGTATATGGCCCCGATGCTCGGCGTCACGTTCAAACTGGCGGCCACGAATATCGGTTACGGCATCCTGCTCTTGGCGGTCTATGGCGTCGGCCACTGCTCGGTGATCGTGGTGGCCGGCACGTCCACGGAACTCGTCCAGCGTTACCTGGACTGGAACGAACAGTCCAAGGGCGCCGTGATCCTGAAGAAGGTCTGCGGCGCGCTGGTCCTTCTGGCCGGCGTGTACCTGATTTACATCGCCAAGTGACGGCCTTCGCGCGAGGGCCGCCGTTGATGCCCGGATGAACCCTGTTAGGAGAACGCCGATGGCAGAAAACCTGACAAGACGCGCACTTCTTGGAGCGGCCGGCGCGGCGGTCGTCGCCGGTGTGGCAAGCGGGGCGGCCTTGGCCGCCGAAAGCAAGGATGCCCCGAGGGCCGGGCCGATCAAGATCGTGGGCCTCTCGTGCAGCCCGCGAAAGGGCAAGACCACGGCGGCAGCGCTCCAGGTTTGCCTGGACGCCGCCAAGGCCGTCGGCCCCAACATCGAGGTCGAACTGATCGAACTGGCGGGTAAGAACATCCCCGTGTTCGACCCTGCCGCGCCGGTCGCCGGTGACTTCGACCAGGTGGCGGCCAAACTCACCGACCCCAAGGTGGCGGGCATCATCGTCGGCACGCCCGTGTACTTCAGCGGCATGTCCAGCCTGTGCAAGGCGTTCCTGGACCAGTGCATGGCCTGCCGCAAGAACAACTTTGCCCTGGCCAACAAGGTCGGCGGGGTCGTGGCCGTGGGCGGCGTCCGCAACGGCGGCCAGGAACTCGCGATCCAGTCGGTCCAGGCCGCGCTGATGTGCCAGGAGATGATCGTGGTCGGCGACGCCCGGCCGACGGGCCACACGGGCGCCACCTTGCTGAACACCGGCGACGATATCAGCGGCGATGAGTTCGGCCTCTCGACGGCGAAGAACCTGGGGCGCCGGGTGGCCGAGGTCGCCCTGCGCGTCGCCGGTGCGGCCAGGTAACCGGCGTGCGGCCCGCCACCTGGTTGGCGCATCACGATAAGAGCGGCCTGGAAGATCGTGCTCCTTGCGGCAATTGCCATCGAGCGCGATACGACACGGCGCTGGCCCAGTTCCGCCTTGCCGTGGGGGAGAAGATGTAATGTTGAGGATCGCGCTTCGCATCCTGGTCGTGCTGGGGGTCGCTGCGGCAGTCGTCGTCGGCGGGCTATGGCTCGTGCAACGGAAGCAGCGGGCGCTGGCCGAGGCCCCGAAGTACGGCATGCAGCCGACGCCGATCCGCGTGGCGGTCGCCCGGCGGGGCGCACTGGTCCGCAAGCGCGGCTACCTTGCCGTCGTCCAGCCCGTCCGCGTGGCGAACGTGTCCGCCCGCCTGACCGCCACCGTGGAGAAGGTGCTTCACGACGAAAACGAGCCGGTGAAGGCCGGCGACGTCCTCGTGATTCTCGACGAGCGGCAGGTCCAAGAGAGCATCGCCTCCATGAAGGCGCAGGTCGAGCAGGCCCAGGCGGACCTCGCCTCCAACCAGGCCACGGCCCAGGCACTGGCCAAGACGGTTGCCTATTGGGAGCGGGAAGCCGGGCGCGATAAGACGCTGGCGGACGAAGGCGTCATCCCCGCCGCCGAGGCGGAGGGCACGGCCGACAAGGCGGACGAGGCCCGCGGCCAACGGGACGCGGCGCAGAAAAAGTCCTCGGCCATCGAACACCTCACCGAGTCCCTCCGGCGCAAGCAGGCCGAGTTAGAGACGCAACTGTCGTACTGCACGATCCGCAGCCCCTTTGACGGGCTTGTATCTCATCGGCTGGTGGACCCTGGAGACCTGGCCTCACCGGGCAAGGTCCTGATGGAGGTGGAGGACCGCCGCCAACTGAAACTCTGCTTCGACGTGCCCCAGCAGGACCTCCCGGAGGTCCGTGAAGGGCTTGCAGTCCGTTTCGCGGTGAATGGTCAGGACCGCAAGGCGACGCTCTCGCACCTGTTCCCGTCCTTGAACCTGGCTCGGATGCTCCGGGCGGAGGTCTATCTTTCGGGGCCGGAGGCGGAAGGGCTGTCTTCGGGGGCCTATGTGCCGCTCGGCGTGGTGCTGGGCGAGACAAAGGACTTCACCCTCGTCCCGGCGTCGAGCCTCGTCGAGTCCCCCGACCGGAAACCCTATGTGTTTGTCGTCAGGGATGGGCAACTGGAGGCCCGCCCCGTGAACGTGATCGGGTCCAGCGGCGATGACGTGGCGGTCGAAGGCCTAGAGGCCGGCCAAGAGGTCGTGCTGAGCACCTTCCTGGGCTGGGCGACGCTGTCGTCCGGCCAGAAGGTCGAGGTCATGAGATGAACCTGACGGCCTTTGCGATGAAGAACCCTTACGCCATCATCGCCTTGGTGCTGGTGGTGGCGGCGTTGGGCGTCTTCGCCTTTTTCGGCACGCCGACCGACCTGTTCCCGAACACCGTCCCGCCGCAGGTCGTGGTCGTGACCGTCCGCTCCGGTTCGGACGCCGCCGACGTGGCCGACAAGATCACGCAGGTGATCGAGAAGGAGTTGAACACGCTCGGCGGGCTCAAGCAGGTGACCAGCACGAGCCGCGACGAGGTCTCTTCCGTCAACGCAGAGTTCCTCTACGAGAAGCCCATCGGCGAGGCGGTCCTGGACGTGCAGAACGCCATCGGCCGGATTCGGGCCCAACTGCCGCCCGACATCCTGGAACCGCGCATCTATCGCATCACCGATGCCACCCGGCCGCTGGTCACGCTCGCCCTTTCCCCAAAGCAGGGGAGCACGAAGACCCTGTCCCAGATTCGCCTGCTCGCCGAGAACCAGATCGGGGACCAGATCCTCGCGCTGCCGGGCATCGCCGACGTGGACGTCTTCGGCGGTCATCAACCGGAGGTCAAGGTCCGCGTGAACCGCGACCGCCTGGCCGCCAACGGCGTGCCCCTCGGCGAAGTGGTGTCGGCCTTGGCCCGCCAGAACGTCTCCGCCCCGGCGGGCACGATCTACTCCGGCCGAAGCGAGTACCTGGTCAAGACGACGGGCGAGTTCGCGGACCTCCGCGCGATCCGCGACCTGCCCATCCGCCGATCCGACCAGGGATGGCTGCGCGTCTCCGACGTGGCCGACGTGAGCCTGGGCGAGGCCGAACAGCGGAGCATCTATCACGGCAACGGCAAGCCCGCCGTCGCCATCAACGTCCTTCGGCCGGACAACGGGCCGACGATCAGCGCGATCGAGGCGCTGAAGACCTTCCTGCCCAGGCTTCAGGCCGAGTATCCCGACATCCTGTTCGAGGTCACCGACGACCAGCAGCCCATCATCGACCTGAACGTCCAGGGTATGCGCAGTTCGCTCTGGCAGGCGGTGATTCTGACGGTACTCGTCATCTTCGTGTTCCTGGCGGACATGCGGGCGGCGGTGGTGGTTTCGGTGAGCATCCCGCTGGCGTTCCTGGCCAGCCTGGTCGTCCTGTGGTTCAGCCCCTACACGCTGAACATGGTGACGCTGTCGGGCCTGATCATCTCCGTGGGCATGGTGGTCGATGCCTCCATCGTCGTCCTGGAGAACATCTACCGGCACTATCGCGAGATGAAGCACCCAGACGCCAGCCTGGCGGCCCGGGAAGGCACGAGCGAGGTCGCCCTGGCCGTGACGGCCGGCATGCTGACCACCGTCATCGTGCTCATCCCGGTCATGTTCACGGGCGGCTATACGCAGCAGACGATGCGGCCGCTGAATATGATGATCTCGGCGACTCTGGTCGCCTCGCTGCTGATCGCCCTGACGGTCGTGCCCCTGATGGCATCGCGGCTGCTGGCCAGGCCGCACGAGCATCGCAACTTCCTGGAGCGATTCTTCGCCAGGACGGACACGGGGGTCTCCCTGTTGGCGAGGCTCTACCTGGGCATCCTGCGGCCGGCGCTGCGGTGGCGGGTGGCGACGCTCATTCTGGCGGCGGCTTTCTTCGTTGTCACGATGAAGGTCGTCCAGCCGCTCATCGGCGGCGAACTGATGCCCCCGATGGACACCGGCATCGTGACGATGGAGTTCGAGACGCCCACCGACACCTGCCCGGCCGAGGTCGAGAAGACGCTGGGCGAGGTTGAGCGAATGATCTATCGCCAGCAAGGCGTGGAGTCGGTCTCGTCCGTCGTGGGGTCCGAGCCCGGCCAGATCAGTTTCGGCGGCGGCGGCGCCACAGCACAGTCCGGTAAGATGACGATCCACCTGGTCGACCGCACCCGCCGAAAGGAGACCATCTGGGACATCCAGGACACGTGGCGCCGCGGACTGCGGAAGATCCCGGGCGTCCGGAGTTCTCGGATCACCGAATATGGGGCCACGCCGGTGTCCACCACGCGGGCCCCTCTGGACGTCATCGTCAGCGGCCCTGATGCGCAGGCGGTCAGCCGTCTGGCGGACGAGAGCCTCCATGCCTTGAAGGGACTGCCCGGCCTGGTGGATGTCCGCCGCAGTTGGTATGCCGACAAGACCGAGTACCACGTGAACATGGATCCGGCCCTGGCCCGCCTGTACCAGACGACGTCCGCCGACGTGGCCGCCGAGTTGAAGGGCGCCGTCAAGGGGATTCCCGCCACTCCCATGCGTCTGAAGGGCTACCTGGACATCCCCATCACCGTCCAGTACGCCAGCGAGGACATGTCCGAGCCGGCCCACCTGGCCGAGGCTTACGTCTCCACGCAGTTCGGCCCGCTGCCCCTGCGGGCGATGGCGACGCTGGACTCCCAGCGCAATCCGCCGTTCATCACGCGCGAGCGGCTCCAGAACACGATTGATGTCACGGCGGTCAACCGGGTCTACACCATCGGGCAGGTCGCCAAGATGGCCCAGATGCGCCTGGCGAAGATCGCGCCGCCCGCCGGATACCAGATCGAGGTCTCCGGCACGATAACGGACATGGTGACAGGCCAGCAGGAGATGGGCAAGGCCCTCTTGATCGGCTTCGTGCTGCTGTACTTCCTTCTGCTGGCGATGTTCCGGTCGTTCCTGCATCCGATCACGATCATGGCGGCCATCCCCCTGGCGGTCGCCGGGGCCCTGTGGGGCCTGCTCCTCTTCGACAAGCCCATGTGCAAGCCGGCCACCATGGGCCTGATATTGCTGGGCGGGACCATCGTCAACAACAGCATCCTCCTGCTGGATTTCATCCTGGAGGCCCGCAAGAAGGGCATGGCCAAAGATGAAGCCATACTTCAGTCGGTTCGCCTGAGAATCCGCCCCATCCTGATGACGACCGTCTCCACCATCGTCGGCTTGGTCCCCCTGGTATTTGAAATGGCTGTCGGCCTGGAGCGGATGAGTCCCTTGGGCATTGTGGCGGCCACCGGCCTGACGGTCGGAACGTTCCTGACCATGATCGTCATCCCGGTCGTCTATTCGGGCCTGGACAGCCTGGCCGCAGCCGTAGAGCGGGCCTGGCAGTTCCTATGGGCCGCCCGGCAGGCCAACGCACCCGACTCGCCAGGATGACCCGGCGACAGGGAGAGGCTTCCTGCGCGTCGCCGGTACGGCCAAGTAAGGGGCCGCGACCGAGCGTTCCGGCGTCCGCCCGCGGCGGCGTGGCGCAGAAAGACTTGACGCCGCCGCTGGCGCTCCGTAGAATACTTCGGCGTTTGGCGAAGTATAGGAGCGGTGGCCGTAGGCCGGGGCCGCAACGGCGCCGGGTGCGGCGGTTGCCCTCCCTCTCTCTTGGGCAAGCGAACATGAGAATCTTCGACACCAACATCTGGCACCGCGTCGTCTACACGCTCGGGGCGCCCGTTTACAACATCCTGACAAGGGGGTTCCGAAAGAGGCGGCGCCGGTCCATCGAAGCCGCCGGGATTGAGCCGGGCGAGCAGGTGCTCATCCTTGGGGCGGGGACGGGATTGGACCTGGACTTCATTCCACACGAAGCCCGGATCACGGCGATTGACATCACACCGGCCATGCTTCTGCGCCTGCGCCGCCGGGCGCGGAGGCTGGGGCTCGCGGTGGACGCCCGCGTGATGGACGGCCGGGTTATGTCGTTCCCCGACGGGGCCTTCGACGTGGTGATCCTGCACTTGATCCTTTCGGTGATCCCGGACCCGGTTCGCTGTGCCACGGAAGTGGGGCGGGTGCTGCGAAGGTGTGGCCGGGCGGTCATCCTGGACAAGTTCGTGCCCGACGAAGGCAAACCCCCGCTCTTGAACCGCATCATGAATCCCGTTGCCGCGTTTTTCGGCACGCGGCTGGACCGCAGGCTCGGGCCGCTCCTGGCGGCCGCCGGCCTTCGGATCGTGCGTCAGAAAAACGCCATGATGGCGGGGCTCTTCAAGATCACGCTTGCGCAGAAGGGTTGATTCTTGACACCGAAGAAGCAGCGAACATAATACTTCGCTGTACAGCGAAGTGTAGGAGTCGTCCATGAAAGAATTCATGTCGGTGGCCAAGGCGCTGGCCGACGAAAACCGCGTGCGAACGCTGCTGTTCCTGCGCGGCGGCGAACTGTGCCTCTGCCAGATCGTCGAGATGCTGGGCCTGGCCCCCTCGACGGTCTCGAAGCACATGGCCGTCCTGCACCAGGCGGGCCTCGTTGAGTCCAGGAAAGAAGGCCGGTGGATGTACTACCGGTTGGCCGAGCGAGGGGCATCGCCTTGTGTCCGCAGCGCAATCCGCTGGGCGCATAAGTGTTTCGAAGAAGACCCGCAAGTGGTGGAGGATGCCAAGCACCTCGCCAAGGTATGCCGGATGTCGAAAGAGGACCTCTGCCTCTGCTACAAGGAGTGAGTGAAAATGGCGGAGAGCATTGTCAAGAGGCTGTCTTTCCTGGACCGCTACCTGACCCTGTGGATATTCCTGGCGATGGGCGTTGGCGTGTTTCTCGGCTACTTCGCCCCGGCCGTCGGCGACTTGATCGGCTCGCTCCGGCCCGAAGGTACACAGACCAGCATCCCCATCGCCATCGGCCTGATCCTGATGATGTACCCGCCGCTGGCCAAGGTGAAGTACGAGGAACTCGGCGACGTGTTCCGCAACTTCAAGGTGCTGGGCCTCTCGCTGGTGCAGAACTGGGTCATCGGCCCGATCCTGATGTTCCTGCTGGCGGTGGCGTTCCTGAGCGGGCAACCGGAGTTCATGATCGGCCTGATCATGATCGGCCTGGCGCGATGCATCGCAATGGTTATCGTCTGGAACGATCTGGCCCGCGGCGACACCGAATACGCGGCCGGGCTGGTGGCCTTCAACTCCATCTTCCAGGTGCTCTTCTACAGCGTGTACGCCTGGCTGTTCATCACCGTGCTGCCGCCGATGCTGGGTATGAGCGGCGCCGTGGTGAACATCACTATTGGCCAGATCGCCCAGAGCGTGTTCATCTATTTGGGTATCCCGTTCATCGCGGGGATGCTGACGCGGCTGGTCCTGGTCAAGGCCAAGGGCAAGCAGTGGTATCACGGCCGGTTCATCCCCAAGATCTCACCCGTCACGCTCATTGCCTTGCTGTTTACCATCGTGGTGATGTTCTCGATGCAGGGCCAGAAGATCATCGCTAAGCCGCTGGACGTGGTACGGATCGCCATCCCGCTGCTCATCTACTTCGTCGTGATGTTCCTCGCGAGTTTCTGGATGAGCAAGAAGGTCGGGGCCAATTACGCCAAGTCGGCCACGCTGTCCTTTACCGCCGCCAGCAACAACTTCGAACTGGCCATCGCGGTGGCGGTCGGCGTGTTCGGCATCAACCACGGCGCGGCCTTTGCCGCGGTCATCGGCCCGCTGGTGGAGGTGCCGGTGCTGAT